>OLWA01000716.1_pt1 | contig 39468 bp, 34 predicted proteins | sample 1673251 | NCBI WGS metagenome assembly OLWA01 (sample SAMEA3178937, study PRJEB25190) | human gut metagenome | biome: human gut; feature: human-associated habitat; material: faeces | place: Austria | collected 2013 | reverse complement strand
CAGAACGTCGTGAGACAGTTCGGTCTCTATCTGTTGTGGGCGCAGGAGATTTGCGAGGGTCCGACACTAGTACGAGAGGACCGTGTTGGACAGACCTCCGGTGAGCCGGTTGTACCGCCAGGTGCACGGCCGGGTAGCCGCGTCTGGACAGGATAAGTGCTGAAAGCATCTAAGCACGAAGCCCTCCTCAAGATAAGATCTCCCTATAGGGTCGTCAGAGACGATGACGTTGATAGGTCGCAGGTGCAGGGACGGTAACGTCTACAGCCGAGCGATACTAATCACCCGAACCCTTTCCGGGAGGCAACTCCCCCAATAATAAAGAAAAGAAGCTGAAGAAAGTCGACAAGGTCGAAAATCGAGAGCGAAGTTACAAAAGACTCAATATAAGAGTTAAGCTTCCGGAGCCGATGTGTTCTGAGACATAACGGAGTCGGTTTTTTCCTGAGAGAAGAAAAATCGGGAAAACGCAAGGCTGTGACGCCCACGACTTCGGTCAAGCACTAAGGTGGTGATAGCGTGAGGGATCCACCTCTTCCCATTCCGAACAGAGAAGTTAAACCTCACCACGCCGATGATACTGCGAAAGTGGGAAAGTAGGTAACCGCCCCTTCAGAGAGCCGCGACAGCCTAAAGGCCGCCGCGGCTCTTTTGTTTTAAACCGCGGCGGGGAGGGACGGGGCTGTAACAGCCGGGAGGGATTGGAATCATTGGAGTAATTTATGTTTCTTATGTTTCTTATGTTTCTTATGTTTCTTATGTTTCTTATGTTTCTTATGTGGCTTATGTTGCTTATAATTCTTAGAAGATTTATAAGGGTTGCTGGGAGAAGGATAGAGGGAGAGAAGGGAGAAAGTGGGAGCGAGAGAATGGGAGAGGGAGATGTTGGTGGAAAGGAACTTTATATTATGGGGGTGCGTTTATTGTAGTGAATATTAGTTTGACGGAATATGGTTGTTAGTATTTTGTGTCTTTTGGGTGGGTTGGTGCTTATTCTTTTAGGTGCCAATTACCTTACGGATGGTGCTTCGGCACTTGCGCGGAAGATGGGCGTTAGTGACCTTATGGTCGGGCTCACGGTTGTGGCTTTCGGAACGTCTATGCCGGAATTTGTGATCAGTCTTGTGTCGGCGATTGACGGTAGCGCTGAACTTGCCATAGGAAATGTGGTGGGTTCAAATATTGCGAATATACTTCTGATAGGGGGGCTTACGGCCTTGGTTCACCCGATTCGGGTGGAGAAATCGGTGATGACGCGTGAGATTCCTATGGTGGTGATAGCATCTATAGCTCTTACGGCGATGGCTTGCGCGCCTTTTCTTGACGGACAAGGATTGTCGGCCCTTATTGACAGGGCTGATGGCATAATATTGCTCCTTTTCTTTGTAGTTTTCATGAGAATCATGTTGTCGGGAGCGAAGACGGCTGTGCCGAACGACCCTTCTGAACAGCAGGGCGCGGAGAAAAAGAGCCTGAAATTGTGGCTCGCAATTGTCTATATTGCCGGAGGCCTGGCCGGCCTGATATTCGGCGGACAATGGTTTGTGGACGGAGCTTCCGACATTGCCAAGGCTATGGGAGTGAGCGAGGCGCTTATCGGTCTGACGATAGTAGCTGTGGGAACCTCGCTTCCCGAGCTTGCCACATCGGTGGTAGCGGCGGCGAAAGGTTCGACCGGAATGGCGATAGGCAATATCGTGGGATCGAATATATTCAATATACTGTTTGTGCTTGGTGCAACGGCTGTGGTGCGTCCACTTTCATCGGGGGGAATCTCGTATGTGGACTATTGCGTGATGACGCTTTCGGCAATCATTTTCTGGATTATGGGCTGGCTTGTGGGCAAACGTACCATAACCAGAGGCGAGGGCGCACTGCTTCTCGGGCTCTATGCCGGCTATATGACATGGATTATTATTAACGGCTGATGGTGAACCGTGTTGACGGATGGTCAAAAAATTCGTAAATTAGCGGATTAAAACCAACAACCGAAAGTGAAATGAGCAAAAAGAAAGTATTGGTGACAGGTGCCGACGGCTTCATCGGGTCGCACCTCACCGAGCTGTTGCTTGCCGAGGGTTACAGCGTAAGAGCACTCAGCTATTATAATTCGTTCAATGACTGGGGATGGCTCGAAGGCATAAAGCATCCCGACCTGGAGGTGGTGTGCGGCGATGTGCGTGATCCGAACTTCTGCCGCCATATAACCGAAGGATGCAGCATAGTGTTCCATCTGGCCGCTCTCATAGCCATTCCGTACAGCTATGTGGCTCCGGACAGTTATGTGGATACCAATATACGCGGCACGCTGAATATGATGCAGGCAGCTCGCGACTGCGGCGTGGAGAGAATCGTGGTTACCTCCACCAGCGAGGTTTACGGCACCGCCCAGTATGTGCCTATCGACGAGAAGCATCCCCGTCAGCCCCAATCGCCTTATTCGGCAACTAAAATCGGCGCTGACGCCATTGCCCAGAGTTTTTATAACGCTTTCGACACACCGGTGGTGACGGCAAGGCCGTTCAATGCCTATGGCCCCCGCCAGAGTGCCCGTGCTATCATCCCCACAATCATTACCCAGATTGCGGCCGGAAAGAAAGAGATAACCGTGGGCGATCTGCGGCCTACGCGCGACTTCAATTTCGTGACCGATCTGGCACGCGGTTTCCTGGCGCTTGCCACAACTCCCGGAATCGAAGGTCGCGACATAAATATCTGCACCGGCACGGAGGTGAGCATGCAGTATACGCTAGACACTATCGCACGCCTGATGAAGAGTGATGTGAAATATGTTGTGGACCCCGAACGCATCCGTCCTTCGAAAAGCGAGGTAATGCGTCTGTGTGGCGACAACACACTGATAGAATCGCTGACCGCCTGGCGTCCGCAGGTAAGTTTCGAAGAGGGTATACAGCGGTGCATCGACTGGTATACCGTGCCTGGAAATCTTGCGAAATATAAAACCGACATATATAACCGATGAGCAGTAAAAAGGTGGTGCTTATAGGTGGTGGAGGGCATGCCGCATCGCTTGTGAATGCATTCGGGGCTGAGAAGCTGTGCGGCTATGTGGCTCCCGAGGCGTCTGATATACCGCTGACATGGCTGGGTGACGACGACGCATTTTTCGCCGCTGACAATGGCTCGCCGGTGCATATAGCTTTCGCTGCCGGACGCAACGGCAATATGGAAGCGCGCCGTGGCCTCATCAGCCAGTATGGTAACCACGAGCACGCTACCCTTATAGCCGATACGGCGACGGTTACATCCGGAAGCCGGATAGGCGAGGGGTGTGCGGTGATGCACGGCGCGATAGTGAACGGTGCCACGCTTGGATGCGATTGCATAGTCAACACCGGTGCCGTGGTAGAGCATGCGTGCCGCCTGGAGGACAACGTGTTTATTGGCCCGAACGCAACCCTCTGCGGAGGAGTGACTGTGGGCAATAACTGTTTCATAGGAGCAGGCGCCACTGTAATAAACTGTGTGAGAATCTGTGACGGCGCGGTGATAGGCGCTGGGGCGGTCGTGACGCGCGACATAACCTCGGCAGGAACCTATGCCGGTGTCCCGGCCTCCAGAATTAAATGAATGATCTTATGAAGCGGCACACAATCATAATAGCAGAAGCGGGTGTGAACCATAACGGCGACCCCGGGATAGCGCAGGAGCTTGTGAGAAAAGCAGCCGCGGCCGGAGCCGATTATGTGAAGTTCCAGACATTCAATGCCGCGAAGCTCGTGGCTGCATCCGCTCCTAAAGCTGACTATCAGAAGGAAAACTGTCCGGAAACCGGCGATACGCAGCTGGAGATGCTGAGCCGTCTTCAGCTGACTGATGACGATTTTCGCGAACTTGCGGAAGAATGCGCCCGCTGTGGCATTGGGTTCCTTTCGTCGCCCTTCGACCTTGAGAGCATAGAGTTCCTTGCGGGTCTGGGAATGGACTACTGGAAAATTCCTTCGGGAGAGATCTCCAATCTGCCTTTCCTGCGCAGCATAGGTGCCAGAAAGGGAAAAGTGATACTTTCCACCGGCATGTCGGACCTTTCCGAGATAGAAGCGGCCATGAAGGTGATAGAGGAAGCCGGAACCCCGCGCCGCGACATAACGCTGCTTCACTGCAACACCCAGTATCCTACGCCTCCATGTGATGTGAACCTCCTGGCAATGAGTACTCTGCAGTCTTTGAATCCCGGGGCGGTGGGCTACAGCGACCATACCTGCGGCATCGCTGTGCCGATTGCAGCCGTGGCTCTCGGAGCAGTCGTGATTGAGAAACACTTTACCATCGACAAATGTATGGAGGGGCCGGATCATCGGGCATCGCTCGATCCTGCCGAACTAAGTGTGATGACGGAGGCGATAAGAACCGTTGAACAGGCGCTTGGCGACGGCTCGAAGCATGTGACCGACAGCGAGCGTCCGAATATGGCTGTGGCCCGCAAAAGCATAGTCGCCGCCCGAAAAATAAGCCGAGGCGAGATTCTTTCGCCCGAAAATATCACCACCAAGCGTCCCGGCACCGGAATGTCGCCTATGATGTGGGATACAGTGTGCGGCTCGGAGGCCATACGCGATTTCGAACCCGACGAGCTGATAGAAATATAATAACCAGAACCGAATCTTAAATGGAACACTCGCAGAATCTCTCGCTTTCGCAGCGTCAGCAACAGACGCTCGCACCGCTTCAGCTCCAGTATGTAAAGGCACTGGAGATGACTGCTCCTGAATTTGATGACGAAGTGCGCCGCGAACTCGACGACAATCCAGCTCTGGAAGCCGTCGAGGAAGAATCGCTCGCTGAGACGGAAAGCTTCGGCGAAAGTGCCGAACAGCTTCAGAGCGCCGATTATTCCGACCCCGACGACGTACCCCAGTATCTTCTGGAGGCCCACAACTGGAGTGCCGACGGAGAGATGCGCGAGCATGTGGCGGTGAGTGGCGGCGAGTCGCTGCTGGAGTCGCTGCAGCGTCAGCTCAACGAGATGTGCGGCTTAAATGATGACGAGCGCCGGATAGCCGGATTCATCATAGGCAATATCGACGATAACGGTTATCTCACGCGGTCTCCAGCGTCTCTGGCCAACGATATTTCCATAGCCTGCAATGCTGATGTGACGACACGTCAGGTAAACAAGGTGCTGAAAAAAGTGCAGCTGCTTGATCCTTCGGGTGTGGGGGCCGTAGACCTGCGGGATACCATGCTGATTCAGTTGCGCAGACGCGACGACGGCAGCACGGAGTTTCACCATGCCATAACTATAGTGAAGGACTACTTCGATCTTCTCTCGAAAATGCATCTCGACCGTATCCGATCGGCCATGTGGCTGTCGCGCGAGAAACTCGAAAACGCCATGAAGATAATCCGCACACTCGATCCCAAGCCTGGGGCACAGGTGGGGGGCGGCGAGGATGCGCGCACACGCCATATAACACCTGATTTCTATGTGGAGGCCGATGCCGACGACAATATTACGCTCTCGCTCGGAGGAAGTGTCCCGCTGCTCCGTGTCGAGGAAAGTTTCACGGTAGATCCCGAACCAACGGCAAAAGACGGGCGACTGAGCAGGATGGAAGAGACCGCGCGCGCCTTCGTAAGGCAGAAACGCGACGAAGCCACGCTGTTCATAAACGCCGCGAGAATGCGCCGCGAGACGCTCCGGCGGGTGATGACGGCCATCGTCGGCATCCAGCGCGAGTTTTTTCTTACCGACGACCCGATGAAGCTCAAGCCGATGGTGCTGAAAGATGTATCGGCGGTTACCGGTGATGATCTGTCGGTGATAAGCCGGGCAACTTCCGGCAAATATGTGGCCACGCGGCAGGGCATCTACCCGCTCAAGTTTTTCTTCAACGAGCACCGCAAGGATGGAGAGGACAGTTCCTCGCATCATGTGATGGAAATAATACGCTCTCTGATAGAGGAAGAGGACAAGACGTCGCCGCTGAGCGATGACGCTCTCGGTGCTGAACTGAAGAAGCGCGGCTTCAAGGTGGCGCGCCGTACAGTGGCCAAATACCGTGAGAAACTTGAACTCCCGGTGGCTCGCCTTAGGCGCAGGGTGTGACACAGACGGCGACCGAACAAAATCACACTCCGCGCCTTATAATAATATATAAAGGAATAATAATATATAAGGACTTCGGAATATAGAAGCCACAGCCAACATTAACTATTTCAAGTCAAGGCATCAGAAAGAAATGAAAAAAATCGCTCAGATAATATCTTTTGTGTTCTCACCCCTTATTGTGCCGACCTATGGTGTGGCAGCGGCTTTGTGGCTTTCGATGCTCTCGCTGTTGCCCTCCGTGATACTCTGGCGCACTCTGGGGTACACCTTGGCGCTGACATGTCTCTTCCCTATGATTATAATCTTTATAATGTGGAAAATAGGCTATCTGAGCGATCCCGGCCTCAACAAGCGCACAGAGCGCACATTGCCTTACATCGTGGTGCTGCTGGGCTATCTGGGCTGCGCATATATGTTTTACCGCATGCATGCGCCGGTGTGGCTCACCGGCTTCATGATAGGCGGCTCGGTGGCGGTAATAGTCTCCATATTCGTGAACCGCTGGTGGAAAATCAGCGCCCACATGGCTGCCATGGGTGGCGCGTTGGCCATGACTTTCAGGCTGCTAGTAAGCAATCTGGCGGTGGTGGACATGCTGTGGCCCATAGTGATTGCGGTGGTATGCACCGGGCTGGTATGCACAGCCAGGGTGGGGCTGCGGCGCCATACGCTCATGCAGGTGCTTGCCGGCACGGCCAACGGTTTTATCTGGACCTATCTCCTCTCGGGCATCGGAGTGTAGGGGAGAAAGTAGCCTAAATTGAGAAAATATTATTACTTTTGTCTAATCCGGGGCGCTTTGGTGCGTTCCGGGTCATAATCCACTCTATTCTCATAAATATGGAAGCAAAAGTAAGCATAATCATGGGCAGCATTTCCGACCTGCCCGTAATGAAGAAAGCGGCCGCTTTCCTTGATTCGATGCAGATACCCTTCGAGATGAACGCCCTTTCGGCCCACCGCACTCCAGCCGAGGTCGAGAGCTTTGCGCGGGCAGCGCAGGGACGCGGCATAAAGGTGATAATAGCCGGAGCCGGCATGGCCGCCGCTCTTCCGGGTGTGATAGCCGCCCTTACTCCTGTGCCTGTGATCGGTGTGCCAATCAAATCAACTCTCGAAGGACGCGATGCCCTTCTGTCAATAGTGCAGATGCCTCCGGGTATTGCCGTGGCCACCGTGGGAATAGACGCCGGCATGAACGCCGGTGTGCTCGCCACGCAGATAATAGCTCTCACCGATGACGGAGTTGCAGCTCGCTATGCCGAGTACCGTGCGGGCCTCTCCCAGAAGATTGTGAAGATAAACGAGGAACTTCGCGAAGTGAAGTTTGACTATAAGACCAACTGATGGGACGCTATGATTATAAGCGGCGCCCGACCACGGAAGTAAAAGTGGGCCGAACGCCTCTTGGAGGCTCCAATCCGGTGAGGATGCAGAGCATGGCCAACACCTCGACAATGGATACGGCGGGGAGTGTGGCCCAGACCGCCAGAATGGTAGCCGCAGGCGCCGAATACGTGAGATTCACGGCGCAGGGCGAGCGTGAGGCGAAGAATCTTGCCGAGATAAAGGCGGCTTTGCTCCGCGAAGGTATAGATGTGCCTCTCGTGGCTGATATCCATTTCAATCCCCGCGCCGCTTTCGAGGCCGCACGCCATGTGGAGAAAGTGAGGATAAATCCGGGCAATTTCGTGGATCCGGCCCGCACTTTCCGCAAGCTCGACGAGAGCGACGAGGCGTTTGCCCTCGGCCTTAAGAAAATTGAGGAAAAGCTTGTGCCGTTTCTCGAGCTATGCCGCAGCCACGGCACGGCCATACGCATAGGCGTGAACCACGGTTCGCTCAGTGACCGCATCATGAGTCGTTACGGCGACACTCCCGAGGGAATGGTTCACAGTGCCATGGAATTTCTCAGAATTTGCCGAGCCCACAATTTCAACGATGTGGTGATTTCTGTCAAGGCCTCAAACGTGAGGGTTATGATAGAGACGGTGCGCCGCCTTGTCAGAGCCATGGACGGGGAGGATATGCATTATCCGCTTCATCTTGGCGTGACGGAGGCCGGCGACGGCGAGGACGGACGAGTGAAATCGGCCGTAGGTATAGGCACTCTTCTTGCCGAAGGTATAGGCGATACCATCAGGGTGTCGCTCAGTGAGGATCCCGAGGCCGAGCTTCCTGTGGCGCGGGCGCTGACTGATTATATCTCTCTGGCATCCGACGCGGAGACAATTCCGGCCCCTGCGGGCGCCGCTGACGACCGTGGCGTGATGCCGGAGCGTCGCCGGAGCCGCATGATTGCGGGCATTGGAGGCGAAAGCCAGCCTGTGGTTGCGGCGGAGACTTCAGCTGCTGAATATCTACCGGACTTCAGGCCCGATGTGGTCCTGGATAATCCGGAAACAGACTTCGAGCCGATGGACGCATCGGAAATTCTGGCAGGAAAGCTTCCGCGCCGGGAAAGCGTGGTGGTGCTGACGTCGTCGCATGCCAACGCCCGCGGCGAAATGCGGGCCGCGCTTGATGCTCTCGATGCGGCAGGAGCCGATAATCCCGTGATACTTCGGCGCGACTACAATGACATCAGTGCCGACGAGGCAAGACTGCGCGCGGCCGTTGATCTCGGATCGCTCATAATCGACGGTTACTCCGACGGCATAATGATAGGCGGTGACGCGCTGTCGCCAGCCGACGCGGCGCGCACTGCGTTCGGTATTCTGCAGTCGGCGCGGTTACGCTTTACCCACACGGAATACATTTCATGCCCAAGCTGCGGACGCACCATGTTTGATCTCCAGGCCACACTTGCGGCAGTGAAGGCTGCTACATCACGACTCAAAGGATTGAAGATAGGCGTGATGGGCTGCATAGTCAACGGGCCCGGCGAGATGGCCGATGCTGACTATGGCTATGTGGGCGCGTGTGCAGGCCACGTAAGTCTTTACAAAGGCAAGGAATGCGTGGAGAAAAACATTCCGGAGGCCGAGGCCGTGGAGCATCTTGTGGATCTGATAAAACGCAACGGAGATTGGAAATAGACGAGCTTTACATGAGCCGAGCCCTGCAGCTTGCGCGGCGCGGTGCCGGATATGTCTCGCCCAACCCCATGGTGGGAGCCGTGGTGGTGTGTGACGGACGGATAATAGGCGAGGGGTATCACCGCCGTTACGGGGAGGCCCATGCCGAGGTAAATGCCATAAATTCGGTTGCAGACAGCGCTCTGCTTCCGCGGAGCACCGTCTACGTCACTCTCGAACCTTGCGCGCATTACGGCAAGACGCCCCCTTGTGCGGCACTGCTGGTGAGATGCGGAGTGAAGAGAGTAGTGATAGGGTGTACCGATCCCTTTGCCAAGGTCGCAGGCCGTGGCATAGCGATGCTTCGTGAGGCCGGAATTGATGTCACCACCGGTGTGCTCGAGAAGGAGTGCCGGGAACTGAACCGTGTATTCATGACCGCCCATACCCTCGGGCGTCCTTACGTGATGCTGAAATGGGCCATGAGCTCCGACGGATATCTTGACCGAAAGCGTGATGCAGCGGAACCGGCTCAGAAATTCTCTACGGAGCTGACTTCAGCGGCGGTTCACCGTTTGCGCGGTCTTTTCGACGCTGTGGCCGTTGGTGCCGGAACGGTAAATGCCGACAGTCCCCGTCTTACAGTGCGTTCATACGCCGGGCGCTCGCCGCGTCGCGTGATTCTTGACCGTCATGGGATAGCCCGCGAGGACGCGGCAGTATTCGGTCCGGGCACTATATATTTCTGCGAAAAGCCACGGGGCGGCTTGCCTGAAGGGGTGGAGCAGATTACGGGCAGTCTAACTCCCGACGAGATGCTCCGAGAGCTGTATCGGCGCGGAGTTACATCGCTTATGGTTGAAGGAGGCGCCGCGGTTATATACGGATTCATAGTGTCAGGACTATGGGACGAAGCTCGTGTGGAGATAAATCCCATGCTGCTTGGCGGAGAAGGATCAGCCCATGTCGAGGTGCCTTCGGGCGACGTCTCGGCGGAGCGGATGGATGGCAATTTGATTCTGACAGTCAGGAATATAGCCTATAAGAGATGGTTTCGCAGTTTTCACTCCCGTTAACTTTTCATCTGATTTGTCGAAGCAAATGAGGCATTCCGTTTCCTACATAATTACTAATTTTAACTATAAAGCCACAACGGTTAATGAAATTGTTGTTAACTTTGCAAGTTGAAAAATAACGCTTTATGAAAAGAAGATTCACGATATATCCCGTTCTTGGCCTGTTGCTGGGAGCTATGGCAAGTTCTTGCGCCACAGATGAGTTAAACGGCCTGATTGAGAATGACCAGGAATCACTCGAATACTCGGTGATGGTAAACTCATTCCGTCTCGCCGCCAACGACACGATTCTGGCCGATCTCGACTCCGTGTTTTTTGCAATAGACCTTAACCGATCTGTGATTTTCAACCCTGATTCTCTTCCTAAGGGAACTAATATAGGCAAGCTTCCGGTGACGATTGATCTTCCCGGTGTATCTGAGGCCACCATCACCATGCCCTCCGGTACAGGTGACGAGACCACTACAGTGGACTACCTAGAGAATAAGAACGATTCAATCAACTTTTCGAAAGGCGAAGTAACGCTTCATCTGAAGTCATACAACGGAAAGGTGTCGCGCGACTACACGATTAAAGTCAATATCCACAAACTGGAGCCTGATTCTCTGGCCTGGGACAAAGTGGCTGTCCGTTCACTTCCTGGCAATCTCGGCAATCTTACCGGTTCACGCACTGTGGCCTTCGGCGACGAGGTGTTCTGCTATACCACAAATGGCATACGTACTGACCTTTCACGCTGCGAGAATCCGTTCTCGGGCGTCTGGACATCTTCTCGATCTGTCACTCTCCCTTCGGGTGCCAAGCTCAGAAGCATAACTCCCACAGCCGATGCTCTCTATCTGATAGACTCCAGCGACAATCTCTATAAGAGCACCGACGGCTCCACATGGACCGCAACCGGGACACGCATGCACCATATCTACGGCGGCTATCTCGAGACGCTTATCGGTCTTGAGAAGGCTTCCGACGGCAGCCTGCGCCATGTATCCTATCCGGCTGGAGTGTCCACGGGTGCTATCGACGCCTCATTCCCCGTTGAGGGAACATCCAATCCCGTCACCTATACAACAATCTGGGCCGAGAAGCCTATGATGATGATTACCGGCGGCCGCACGGCAGCGGGCAAGAACGTTGGCACGACATGGGCGTTCGACGGTAACAAATGGGCTTGCATCACCCAGGAGTCCTATGAGATGGCCGAGGTGACCGGCGCGACACTCATTCCCTATTTCTCCTATACCACCAACTATCTCACCTGGGAAGCCACGCAGCACGACATGCTCTTTGCCATCGGCGGTCAAAATGCCGACGGCACCATCCCCACGAAATTCTATATCTCTCCTGACCGCGGCGTTCACTGGACAACATCCGAAGGTCTCATGGCCAAACCCGACTATCTGCCCGGCCTTTATGACCTTGACGGACTGGTGAGAGACAACACAATGTATGTTGATAACTCCCGCACCGCAGGCGCCTGGAAAGAATTCACCACCGTATATCCCCGTTGGTACTATCCCGTATATACTCTCGACGGCTCGCGTGCAGTGACTCCCATAAAAGAGTGGGAATGCCCGTTTGTGTATCTCTTCGGCGGCCATCTCGCCAACGGTAACTTCAATGACGAGGTGTGGCGTGCTGTAATCAACCGCCTTCTGTTCCGTCCGATCCAATAACCCGATACACTGCAAATCAACGAAAAAAGTGTCGATAATGCGCACCATATTCCTGACAGCATTCATGGCGACGGCAGCCCTGCGGCAGCCGCTGCAGGCTCAGGATGTGGAGAGCTACAAATTTGACATCGGCGTTTCGGGGGGAATGAGCGGCTATCTGGGCGACGCCAACCAGAGCAATATGTTCCGTCATCCCGGGGCATCCGTCGCGTTGACCGGGCGCTATCTTGCCGACGAACGCTGGGCAGCCAGAGTATCGGCCGGTCTGCGCACTCTCAGCGGCAATACTGCCGATATGACCGACGCTTTGCCTGCAGGTGAGCAGTTTTCTTTCCGCTCCACGGTCTACGATCTGACCGCGGGCGCGGAATTCAACTTTCTGCCCTACGGTATAGGCCGTCCCTATCAGCACCTGAGCCGATGGACGCCATACCTCACTGCAGGAGTAGGCGTGAACCTTTCGTACAGCGGCGGCAAAAACAATGCCGCCTTCTGCATTCCGCTCGGAGCGGGCGTGCGCTACAAGGTGGCCCCACGGCTGAATGCGGCAGTGGAATTCTCCATGACCAAGGCGTTTGGCGACCATGTGGATTCCGACCGCCTCTCCGACCTCCAGCAGATAAAAAGTTCATTTATAAAAAATACCGACTGGTACTCGGCGCTCACCGTAGGCATAAGCTACGAGATTGGCCCGCGATGCTCCGGCTGCCAGCGGATAGACTGAAATCCGGCACAACCACCACCGATAAACAGACAAGACAATGAATCCCGAACTCGTAAAGCAGATAGATACCACGCGCCTGCCCGTCCATATAGCGATAATAATGGATGGTAACGGCCGCTGGGCCAAGCTTCGCGGCCTTGAACGGACCGAAGGACACGTGGCCGGAGTGGAGTCGGTGCGTAAGGTAACGGAATGTGCCGCCCGTCTCGGGGTGAAATATCTCACGCTCTATGCCTTCTCTACCGAGAACTGGAACAGGCCCCGCGAGGAGGTGGATGCCCTGCTGCATCTGATAGTGATGTCGCTGCGCAAGGAAGTGCCGCATCTGAAAGAAAACAATGTGAGCCTGCGTGTGATAGGCGACATTGACCGCATGCCGGCTCACACACGCGAGTGTCTTGAAAAGAGCATCGAGGAGACATCGGTGTGCGACGGCACGGTACTCAACCTCGCGCTGAGCTATTCGTCGCGCTGGGAAATCACCGATGCCTGCCGCCGCCTGGCCCGCGAGGCCGCTGAAGGCCGCATCGACTGGGCTTCGATCGACGACGAGGCTGTGGCATCGCATCTCTCCACTGCCGGAATTCCGGATCCCGACCTTCTTATACGCACCGGCGGCGACGAGCGTGTGAGCAATTTCCTGCTGTGGCAGATAGCCTATTCGGAACTTTATTTCACCAACATATACTGGCCCGACTTCGGAGCGGACCAGATGCTTCGCGCCGTAATTGACTATCAGGGGCGCGAGCGCAGATTCGGACTCACATCCGAGCAGGTCGCCGACCAAGGACAGCAAATATAAACTACAACAATAATAAACCAATATAACTCATTATCCTTTCGATTCCACTTATTATGCGAACAAGGCTTCTCATCATACTCTCACTGATTATTCCCGCTCTCGGCGCTACGGCGCAGGTGCAGGCTCCCGTAGACACTGTGTACAATCCCCAGATAGCTTATACGGGATTTCCGCGCACATACGAAATAGCCGACATAAAGGTGAACGGCGCCGACAACTACGAGGACTATATAGTGATAGGCTATTCCGGCCTCAAGGTAGGCGATGTAGTCCAGGTGCCCGGCGATGATATCAGCGACGCCGCCAAACGTCTGTGGCGTCAGGGCCTTTTCGGCAATGTGGAGATAGCCGTTGACAAAATTGCCGGCGACAAGGCATGGCTGGTGATCAATCTCCGTGAGCAGCCCCGCATTTCCGAGGTGCGCTACAACGGCATGAAGAAAGGCGAGCGCAAGGATATCGAGGAGATGCTCCAGCTCCACAAAGGCAATCAGATAACCCAGAACATCGTGAACCGCGCCAAGGATCTCGTGAAGAAATATTATTCCAAGAAAGGCTTCGGCAATGCCGATGTCAACGTGATGCTCCGCGAGGATCTCTCCAACAAGAACGAGATGATTGTGGATGTGAACGTGGATAAGAACGAGAAAGTGAAGGTTCACAAAATCTACATTGAAGGCAACCAGGTGCTGAGCGACAACGCCCTTCAGCGCGTGATGAAGAAGACAAACGAGAAGGGAAAAATTCTCAACCTGTTCCGTCAGAAAAAATTCGTGAGAAACGATTATGAAGATGACCTCCAGCGCATAATCGACAAGTATAACGAAAAGGGCTACCGCGACGCCAAAATTCTCAAGGATAGTGTGGTCGCTTACGACGACAAGACCGTTGACGTCTATATAGACCTCGAAGAGGGAAAGAAATATTACATCAGCGATGTTACCTGGGTAGGCAACTCGCTTTATCCCACCGAAGTGCTTGACGAAGTGCTCGGCATCAAACCCGGCGACGTCTACAATCAGAAACTCCTTGCCCAGCGCACCACCGAAGATGAGGATGCCGTGAGCAACCTCTACCTCAATCGCGGCTATCTCTTCTACAATCTGGTGCCTATAGAAAAGCAGGTGAAGGGCGACTCGATAGAACTCGAGATGCGAATGATAGAGGGTCCGCAGGCACGCATCAACAAGGTGACCATAAACGGCAACGACCGTCTGTATGAGAAGGTGATACGCCGTGAGCTGCGTGTTAAGCCCGGTGAGCTCTTCTCTCGCGAGGATCTTATGCGTTCGCTCCGCGAAATAGCCCAGACGGGCCACTTCAACCCAGAGAACATGCAGCCCGACATCCAGCCCAACGAGGAGAACGGAACCGTGGATGTGGCTCTCAATCTCGAGCAGAAAAACAACGACCAGATTGAATTCTCAATGGGCTGGGGCCAGACCGGTATCATAGGCAAGCTCGCCCTGAAGTTCACCAACTTCTCCATCAAGAATCTGTTCCGTCCCGGAACCTACCGCGGCATCATACCGCAGGGCGAAGGTCAGAGCTTCACTATCGCAGCCCAGACCAACGCGCGCTACTATCAGTCATACAGCGTATCGTTCCTTGATCCGTGGTTTGGCGGCAAACGCCCCAACTCGCTTTCGGTTTCGGCTTACTACAGCCGTCAGACGGGTGTGAACTCTTCCTACTACAACAGCCAGTGGAGCAACCCATGGCTCTACAACAACTTCGGTTACGGATATGGCTACGGCTACGGAAGCGATTACTACCAGAACTCCATCAACAATGCCTACGACCCCAACAAGGTGCTTCAGATGGTTGGCGTGACTGTGGGCCTCGGCAAGCGTCTGAGATGGCCTGACGACTACTTCACCTTCCAGACCTCGCTTACCTATAACTGGTATTACCTCAAGAACTGGGAGTATCTCTACTATATGAACAACGGTACGTCGAACTCTATCGTGCTCGGTCTTACCCTTGAGCGCAACAGTCTCGACAATCCCTACTATACACGCCGCGGCTCCATGTTCAGCCTGAGCCTCCAGATGACTCCTCCCGCCTCGCTCTTCGGAAAGAAAAACTGGGAGAAACTCTATCGCGAGAACACCACCGAGAGCAAGAAGGAGATGTACCGCTGGATAGAATACTGGAAGCTTAAATTCCGCTCACGCACCTACACCCCGCTCACCGACCCGAATGGCAAGCACACTCTCGTGCTCATGACCCGCGCCGACTTCGGTCTGCTCGGCAGCTACAACAAGTGGCTCAAATCGCCGTTCGAAACCTTCTATATGGGCGGCGACGGTATGTCGGGATCATACACCTATGCCACGGAGACAATCGGTCTGCGCGGTTACGACAACGGTGCCCTCACACCGTGGGGTCGCGAGGGCTACGCCTATACACGCATGGGTGTCGAGCTTCATTTCCCCTTCCTGCTCCAGACACAGACCACCATCTACGGTCTTGCCTTCCTGGAGGGCGGTAACGCATGGACAGCAGTCAAGGACGTGAATCCTTTCAGCCTCAAGCGTAGCGCCGGTGCCGGTGTTCGTATCTTCCTTCCGATGGTGGGTATGATGGGTATCGATTGGGCCTACGGTTTCGATACCGTGTTCGGTCAGCGCGGAGGCTCGCACTTCCACTTCATCCTCGGTCAGGAATTCTAACCAGATCGAGAATCCGGATTTCATACAGGCAACCACAACCTAAAAATATCAAGCGGCGATTTTACCGCAAGTCGGTAAAGTCGCCCTTGTTTTTTATTTGTTATGGTTCCCGGTTTCCGGAATTTATTTTATAGCTAAAATGACTTATCAAACCAATAAACCCTATAATATGCCATCAACATGTCTGAAGTCGTTGTCATTTTTTTCATTGGCGATGATTATCGTTGCTTTAATGTCGGCATGCTCTCCTTCGGGACCCCGCACAGTTGAGAATCCGTTGGTAAATTACGCCAACACGTCGACAATAGATGTGGTAAAAGTAGAGCTTAACGATTCCAATACCGTGCTGCATGTGAAATCGTATTTCCATACTACATAGTAGTGGACCGACAGGGCAAAGCCGAGGGCCGTCCTGACCTCCGCGACCATGCCAAATATGTGGAAACAATTAAGTCGAAACTATGATTGGACAACCTGATTTCCAACTCTAACATTATTTAATATAACCCGAATAAACCATTCGGAATGTCGGGTGTCATAAACTTATATATAGTCTGATAACGATAAAACTTAATTTCATTGTTATGAATATGAAAAAACTGTTCATTCTTATCTTTGTACTGGCAGGATGCGCTATGACTTCTATGGCTCAGAAATTCGCTCTCGTGGATATGGAATACGTGCTCTCAAACATTCCCGCCTACGAGGTGGCAAACAATAATCTGGAGCAGCTCTCGCAGCGCTGGCAGAAAGAGGTGGAAGCTCTCAGCACACAGGCCCAGACTCTTTACAAAAACTATCAGTCGCAGCTACCCATGCTTTCCGACGCCCAGAAGAAGGCCGGCGAGGCCGAGATAGTGGCCAAGGAAAAAGAGGCCGCTCAGCTCCGCAATAAATATTTCGGTCCCGACGGAGAGCTTTTCCAGCGTAGACAGGCTCTGATGCGTCCCATTCAGGAAGAGGTTTACAATGCCGTGAAGCAGGTGAGCGAGGAGCGTGGCTATATGTGCATCTTCGACCGCGCGTCGGCCAGTAGCATAATCTTCGCCTCGCCCAAAATCGACGTGAGCAACGAAGTGCTTGCAAAAATGGGCATAGCCCGCTGACTATTGTGTCAAGCTGTGTCAAATAGGCCTCTTTTATTAGGATAATATACTAAAAACGCCTATCTTTGCGTTCATAAATTTAACAGTGTAAATTAACATATCACCAATAGATAAAATGATCAAGAAAATTTTGCTTGCGCTTGTTATAGCGTTCCCCACTATGGCTTTCGCCCAGAAATTCGGCGTAATCACCACCGACCAGCTCATCCAGTCGCTTCCCGAGATGAAAGAGGTGCAGACCACCCTCGAGGCATCCTCGAAGAAATATGAAGACGAGTTCAAGAATCTTCAGGACGAGATGCAGAAGAAGTACACCGAATTCCAGTCGCTCGAAGAGACCACTCCCTCCACCATCAAGGACCGTCGCCTTCAGGAAATGCAGGAACTTGATCAGAAGATCCAGCAGTTCCGTCAGACAGCCAGCGAAGACCTTCAGCGTCAGCAGCAGCAGCTCATGGCTCCCATCCAGCAGAAAGTGATGACAGCCATCCAGACTGTGGGCCAGGAAGGCAATTTCACCTTCATCTTCGAGAACATGGTGCCCGTTTATGTAGGTACCGATGTTACTGATGTAACTCCTCTGGTTAAAGCCAAACTCGGAATCAAATAATCCATTTCCGAGTAAAAAAGAGACAGACCGCGCTCGTTGTCGGAATTCCGGCCGGAGCGCGGTTATTTTTTTAGATACTATTCTACAAAATGGATAACGGAAAAAATGAGCAGGCAGGGCCGATAGGGGTGTTCGATTCCGGATTCGGGGGCCTTACCATATTGCGCGACATCCGCGACAGGCTGCCGCAGTACGACTATCTGTATCTTGGCGACAATGCGCGCGCACCTTACGGCCCGAGGTCGTTTGATATCGTCTACCGCTTCACGCTCGATGCCGTGAAATACCTTTTCAGCCGTGGTTGCCGGCTGGTGATACTTGCCTGCAATACCGCCTCCGCAAAAGCCCTGCGGTCAATCCAGCAGAACGACCTGTCGGGAATAGATCCCTCCCGGCGCGTGCTCGGTGTGATAAGACCTACGGCAGAAATCATCGGACAGCTCTCGCGCACCGGCCACATCGGGGTGCTTGCCACCGGCGGCACGGTGGCAAGCCGCAGTTATAATCTGGAGATAGAGAAGCTGCATCCGGGTTTCAGCGTAGCCACACAGGCATGCCCCATGTTCGTGCCTCTGGTGGAGAACAGCGAGACGGAAAGCCCCGCAGCCGACTATTTCGCCGCCAAATACATCAGCAGCCTATTGGAAAAAGACCGCCGGATAGATACCATTATACTGGCATGTACTCACTATCCGTTGCTCTACGACGTGATCAGGCGCAATACTCCGCCGGAAATCAACGTGGTGTGTCAGGGAGGCATTGTGGCCGACAGTCTTGCCGACTATATGGAACGTCATCCCGAGATTGCCGGCAGGTGTACCACCGGCGGCAAATGCACATATCTTACCACGGAGAATCCGGAGGCATTCGCCGACCTTGCCCGAGTGTTTCTCGACGAGGATATAGAAGCGAAACATGTGGAACTGAACTAATCAGGGGGCTTCATACGTTATAAATTCAAGCGGTTTTATTCCGGAAACTCCGGAAGCCCATAACCAAAATATCATTCAGAATGAATCTTAACGGCCGGCGCAGAAGCAACAATATCGAAGACCGCCGCGGATTGTCATCCGGACTAAAGATAGGCGGTGGCATAGGTGCGGTGATAATAGCAGCACTCATAGCCTGGATTTCGGGCGGTGACCCTATGAGCGTGCTCACACAGAATGCGGGAGCGCTGATGGGAGGAGGCGAACAGACCACCCAGCAGTACACACCTACGGCCGAGGACCAGGAGCTCGAGGCGTTCGTAAGCCAGATTCTGGCCGGAACGGAGGATGTGTGGACGGAAGTATTCCGGCAGCAGGGCCTCACTTATGAGCCGCCGAAACTCGTGCTTTTCAACGGATCGGTGCAGAGCGGCTGCGGAGGTGCCACAAGCTCTGTGGGGCCGTTCTATTGCTCGGCCGACAACGCCGTGTATCTCGACCTCTCTTTTCTGCGCGACATGAGAAGCACCCTTGGGGCCGGAGGTGATTTCGCCTACGCCTATGTGGTAGCCCACGAGGTGGGTCACCATGTGCAGAACCAGCTGGGTATTCTTGAGGATGCCCACGAAAAAATGTCGCGTTTGAGCCAGACCGAGGCCAACAAGATAAGCGTGGCCCTCGAATTGCAGGCCGATTACCTTGCCGGAGTGTGGGCTCACCACGACAACGCGCGTTTCGGGTCGCTTGAACCCGGCGATGTCGAGGAGGCGCTTGACGCAGCCCTGAAAATCGGCGACGATTATCTGCAGAAGAAAGCTCAGGGCTATGCCGTGCCCGAGTCGTTCAACCATGGCACATCGGAGCAACGCGAGCGCTGGCTCAACAAAGGCATACGCACCGGCGACCTCAGCCAGGGAAACACTTTTGCGGTGCCTTATTCGCAATTATAAACAGGGCGTAGTAACAGCTTCATGAAAGCTCGGTGACGGCGAGGGAGAGCACAGAAATGCGTGCCGACGGAAACGCGGCGTGAATGGCCTCGGCGCAGGAAAGCAGTGTGGCTCCGGTAGTGATCACATCGTCGACTATGAGGATATGTTTTCCTGAGAGATCTGCATCGGGTGAAACGGTGTAGGTGTCGCGGGCATTTCTCCAGCGCTCGAACGACGTGCGGCGAGTCTGTGACGAATGGCGCCGGCGGCATGTGAGCGCGTGCTTCATCGGGATTCCTGTGCTCCGGGATACGGCACCGGCTATGTAATCGGTCTGATTGTAGCCTCTCCTGAGTTTTTTGAGAAGATGAAGCGGCACCGGCACAATCATGTCTATATCCGCAAAGAAGCCGGCGGCTCGGATGCTGTCGGTAAGTTTCCGCGCAAGCCATGAGGCTATGCGCGGGCGTCCGTTGTACTTTGCATCCTGTATCAGGAGGGTGAATCGGTTTGATCGGAGATAATAGTAGAGCGATACTGCCTTCTCTATCGGAGCGTGGCCCGCGAGGCGGTCATGAATGAAATTGGAACGGAAATCGGTGATGCGGCAAAGCGGCATTTCGCAGAGACATTTGAGGCAAAGGGTGTCTTCACCGTCAACCAGCGCGTCGCCGCACACCTCACACAGCCTCGGGTAGATGAGCGCCAGGAGGCTTTCTGCTCCCGAACGCAACGCTGCGACGGTGCCGGATATCACTGACCGGATTTCCATAAGGCGGAAGAGGAGAGAATGCGGAATATAAGGGATGTCTCGTAGCCACGTGATGCGGCGAAGCGCATCAGTTTCTGGCGCGCCTGGAGGCGGTCGGTGTCGGGGGGGAGAGAGCGGAGTTTCGCTCTGATGGCCTTGAAGGCAGTCAGGGTGTATTGGCGCGCGTCGATTTCCTGCTCCATCACTTCGTCTATGATTTCGGCGGGAATGCGCTTTGCGTAAAGACCGTTGCGTATCTTGATGCGTCCCCAGGAGGAGTATGCGAATTTGGAGTGTACGTAGGCTGCTGCAAACCGCCGGTCGTCAATCAGCCTCGTGGCGATGAGCCGCTCAAGCATTCCGTCGATCTGCGACTGAGGGAATCCTTTGCGCCGGAGTTTTTCGGCAATCTCGTAGGAACAGTGTTCGGCGCGGTTGCACAGGGCTTCGAGTCGGAGCAACTCGGCTTTGGGGTTGAGGGGCTTTTTTTGCATGAGGCGTTACGGGCGGATGGCGGAGAGAAAGCGCCGGCGGCGCGAGGAGTCGGGGAGCACGCTCACGCTGTCCCATCCATCGGCGCGCATTTCCTGTGCGAGCTGTTCTACCGTGAGGGGATTTACCTCAAAATACAGCCGTCCCTCCGGTTTCAGCGCCGTGAGCGCATAGCGGGCTATAGATGTATAGAAACGCAGAGGGTCGTCATCGGGCACAAATAAAGCCAGTGCCGGTTCATGCGCAAGGACGTTTGCTTCCATATCACGCCGCTCGGAATCGAGCACATAAGGGGGATTGCTCACTATAATGTCGAACTGCGGAGAGGTTTCGGGGGCAAGTTTCAGAGCATCGGCCTGCAGGAAGTCAATTCTGACTTTAAGCTCCGCGGCGTTTCGCCGCGCGATCTCGAGCGCAGGAGCGCTGATGTCGATAGCCTCTACCTTCGAAAACGGCAGGTTGCGTGCGAGCGCCACGGCTATACAGCCGGAACCGGTGCAGACGTCGAGCACCGAGAGGTCGCTGCGCGAGGAGTTTTCTTTGACTATGAGGTCGACCAGCTCGGCGGTCTCCGGGCGGGGAATAAGTACGTCGGGACTCACGTGCAGGCGCAGGCCATAGAAATCCGTGATGCCGAAAATATACTGAATGGGGTCGCCCTGAAGCAGACGCCTTACCGTATCGTCCGTTTTTCCGCGCAGGAAATCCGAAACGGGATTGCGGGCCTTTACGGCAAGGTCGACCTGCGAATAGCCTTTGAGCTCGCGCATCATTATACGCACCATCCATTGCGCTTCACCCGAGCCGTAGCGTGGCTGAAGACGCGATGCCGCGTCGCGACACAGCTGTTCAAGCGTCAGGCTTTCCATCAGTATTCGTCCCAGGCTTTGATTTCGATGTCATCGGGCTTCATTGAGGTGAATGCTCCGATGAAAGCTGCTGCAAGACGTGCGTTGGTGAGCAGTGGAATGTTGAGGTCGATGGCTGCGCGGCGTATCTTGTGGCCGTTGGTGAGCTCCGCGGGTGTGAGGTTCTTGGGTATGTTGACCACAAGGTCTATCTCCTTGTTGTGGAGGAGCTGGAGAGCCTGGGGTTCCATGTCGCTCTCGCTGGGCCAGTATACGCGCACGGCGGGAATGCCGTTGTCGTTGAGGAAACGGTGGGTTCCCCCGGTGGCATAGATGCGGTAGCCCTTGTCGTGGAGACGGTGGGCCGATTCGAGCATGGCGGCTTTCTGCTTGGGAGTTCCGGTAGAGAGAAGCACACCTTTTGACGGAATGCGCTGCCCCACGGAAAGCATGGATTTGAGCAGAGCTTCGGAGGTGTCGACGCCCAGACAGCCTACCTCACCGGTCGACGACATGTCGACGCCCAGAACCGGGTCGGCACCCTGCAGGCGCGAGAAGCTGAACTGCGAGGCCTTGATGCCCACATAGTCCAGATCGAAGGCGTTTTTGGCCGGTTTTTCCACCGGTATGCCGAGCATGATCTTGGTGGCGAGATCGATGAAGTTGATTTTAAGTACCTTCGACACGAAGGGGAAGCTTCGCGATGCGCGCAGGTTGCATTCTATCACCTTTATGTCGTTGTTCTTGGCAAGGAACTGGATGTTGAAGGGGCCGGAGATATTGAGGGCGGCAGCGATCTGCGACGATACCTTCTTGATGCGGCGCATAGTCTCAACGTAGAGTTTCTGCGGGGGGAACTGGATTGTGGCATCGCCGGAGTGTACGCCGGCATACTCTATATGCTCCGATATGGCGTATGCCTTGATTTCGCCGTTCTGAGCCACAGCGTCCATCTCAATTTCCTTGGCGTTCTGGATAAATTCCGTAACCACCACAGGGTGCTGCTTCGATACGTTGGCGGCAAGCTGCAGGAACTGGTGAAGTTCGTCGCGGTTGGAGCAGACGTTCATGGCAGCGCCGGAAAGCACGTAGCTGGGGCGCACGAGCACCGGGAATCCCACTTCATCGATGAAGCGGTTGATATCTTCAAAACTGGTAAGTTCGCGCCAGCGGGGCTGGTCAATGCCCAGACGGTCGAGCATGGCCGAGAATTTGTGGCGGTCCTCGGCGTTGTCAATGCTCTTGGCCGATGTGCCGAGAATGTTGATGTGCTCCTTGTCGAGGCGCATGGCGAGATTGTTGGGAATCTGGCCGCCCACGGAGAGTATCACGCCGTGGGGCATCTCGAGGTCGAGAATATCCATGACGCGCTCGAATGTGAGCTCGTCGAAGTACAGGCGGTCGCACATGTCATAGTCGGTCGACACGGTCTCGGGATTATAGTTTATCATCACTGAGCGCCAGCCCTCTTTCTTTATGGTGAGGAGTGCGTTGACCGAACACCAGTCGAATTCCACGGAGCTGCCGATGCGGTATGCGCCCGAGCCGAGCACTACCACTGAGCGGCCGTCGTGTTCGTAGTCGATATCGTTCTGCGTTCCGTTGTAGGTGAGATACAGATAGTTTGTCATGGCCGGATATTCAGCGGCCAGTGTGTCGATCTGTTTCACTACGGGAAGAATGCCATTGGCCTTGCGCAGGGTGCGCACCTTCATGATGCTGCCGTCGGTGCTGCGGTCGAGCTCCTCGGGGATTACAAAGCGTGCTATCTGGAAGTCGCTGAAGCCCTGTTCCTTTGCCTGGCGGAGCAGCGCGGAGTCGAGGCCGTCCAGACCACCCGTGACGTTTCCGAGCTCATGGCTGGTGGTTATGATGTTGTGGAGGCGGTAGAGGAACCACTTGTCAATCTTTGTAAGCTCATGGATGCGCTCCACGGTGTAGCCTTCCTCAAAGGCACGGGCTATGGCGAATATGCGTTTGTCGGTGGGAGTGGAGAGGGCGTTGTCCAGATCGTCGAATTTCATCGGACGATTGCCCACGAAACCGTGCATTCCCTGTCCGATCATTCGGAGTCCTTTCTGAATCACTTCCTCGAATGTGCGGCCAATGGCCATCACCTCGCCCACTGATTTCATGGATGAGCCGATTTCGCGGCGCACGCCGTGGAATTTGCCGAGGTCCCAGCGGGGAATCTTGCAAACTATGTAGTCAAGGGCCGGTTCGAAGAAGGCCGAGGTCTCGCGCGTAACGGAGTTGCGGAGGTCAAACAGGCCGTAGCCGAGGCCGAGCTTGGCGGCCACGAAAGCGAGGGGGTAGCCGGTGGCTTTCGAAGCCAGGGCCGACGAGCGGCTGAGGCGGGCGTTCACCTCGATGACGCGGTAGTCCATGGATGTGGGATCGAACGCATACTGTACGTTGCATTCGCCCACAATGCCTATGTGGCGTATGATTTTGATGGCGAGCTTGCGCAGATAGTGGTAGTCCTCGTTGGTGAGGGTCTGCGACGGTGCAACCACGATGCTCTCGCCGGTATGGATTCCCAGTGGGTCGAAGTTTTCCATGTTGCAGACGGTGATGCAGTTGTCGAAGCGGTCGCGCACCACCTCGTATTCCACTTCTTTCCATCCCTTGAGCGATTTCTCCACGAGTACCTGGGGCGAGAACGAAAGGGCCTTCTCGGTGAGGGCCACGAGTTCCTCCTCATTGTCGCAGAAACCGCTGCCGAGGCCTCCGAGGGCATAGGCTGCGCGCACTATCACCGGGAAGCCGAGGCGGTTGGCAGCCTCCACGGCCTGCTCCACGGTATCCACAGCCTCGCTCTTGATTGTCTTTACGCCGATTTCGTCGAGCTTTTTGACGAAGAGTTCGCGGTCTTCGGTGTCCATTATGGCCTGCACGGGTGTGCCGAGCACTTTCAGATTGTACTTTTCAAACACCCCGCTTTTGTATAGCTCCACACCGCAGTTGAGCGCCGTCTGGCCGCCGAATGCGAGGAGGATGCCGTCAGGACGCTCCCGATCAATCACTTTCTCCACGAAGAATGGAGTCACGGGCAGGAAGTATATTTTGTCGGCAAACCCTTCGGATGTCTGTACGGTGGCGATATTCGGGTTGATGAGCACCGTGGTGATGCCTTCTTCCTTCATCGCTTTCAGGGCCTGCGAGCCGGAGTAGTCAAATTCGCCGGCCTCGCCTATTTTCAGGGCGCCGGAGCCCAGTATGAGCACTTTTTTTATTTCAGATGGCTTTGACGTGGACATATATGTAGCTGGAGATAATGCGTTAGATAATGGGGATGTGGAATGCCGGGCCGTGTCAGAGCATGGCTATGAACTCGTCGAAGAGGAATTCGGTGTCCTTGGGTCCGGAGCTAGCCTCGGGATGGAACTGCGCCGAGAAGAAGGGGAGTGTCTTGTGGCGGATACCTTCGTTGGTACCGTCGTTCATGTTGACGAACAGCGCTTCCCAGTCGGAAGGAAGGGTCTCCTGGTCTACCGCAAAACCGTGGTTCTGCGAGGTGACGTAGCAGAGATTGGTTCCCACGCGGCGCACCGGCTGATTGTGGCTGCGGTGGCCGTATTTGAGCTTGTAGGTGGTGGCGCCGGCGGCTTTGGCAAGGAGCTGGTTGCCCATGCAGATGCCGCATATCGGCTTGCCTATGGCCATTGCCTTGCGGATGTTCTCTACGGTATTCACGGCCATGTCGGGGTTGCCGGGGCCGTTGGATATGAAGAGGCCGTCGTAGGGGATGGTGGTGAAGTCGTAGTCCCAGGGTACCATCACCACCTTTACACCGCGACGTGTGAGGCAGCGGATGATGTTGTGCTTCACACCGCAGTCAACGAGCACCACGGTTTTCTCGCCCTGTCCGTGGATTTCAACCTCAGAGCAGCTCACTTTGGCCACAAGGTTCTCGGCGTTGGGGTCGTAGAAGGGAACGGCGTTTTCGTCATCGCCCTCGATCACAATCTTTCCGAGCATTGAGCCTTTCTCGCGCAGATGCTTGGTGAGTGCGCGGGTATCTATGCCGTAGATGCCGGGTATTTTTTCTTCCTTGAGCCAGTCGGCGAGTGAACGGTCGGCCTGCCAGTGGGAGTGGAGGAACGAATAGTCCTGGGCCACGATGGCACGGCAGTGGATGTGGTCGCTCTCGTAGTATTCGCTCACATCGTCTTTCTCGCGCCGGGGGGGCACGCCGTAGTTTCCGAGAATGGGATAGGTGGTGACGAGTATCTGACCCTCGTAGGAGGGGTCGGTGAGGCTTTCGGGATACCCTGTCATAGCAGTGTTGAATACTGTTTCGCCCGAGGTTGATGCCTCATATCCAAATGATTTGCCCTCAAATCTTGTACCGTCTTCAAGAATGAGTACCGCTGACTTGTCTTTTCGCATGCGATAGAAAATTGAATGGTAATCTGTGGTTCGCAAGATTTCTATCGTGAAAACCATGCAAAATTACATAAAAGCGTCTATCCCCGCAAATTTTTGTGGAGGGTGAAAAGCAATCCGGGCGGCGCAGGGTGAGTGCGCCGCCCGGAGTATGGGATCGGAAGTTTCGGTCTTTAAGCTGAAATCAGATGTCCTGATAGTAATACGAACGGTAGGAGATGCCTGTGCGCTTGATTACCTTGAGAATCTTGCCGGTCTTGTCGGTGAATACGTTGCAGCGGCCCAGTGTGCTGCCGAACATGAGCATTTCGCCGTCGCGGATGAGCTGGACGTTGCTTCGGTCGGTTGAGCTGTATTCCGAGGGGATGGGAACCGAGAGGGTGACTTTGGCTTTCATGGCCACAGGGTCTATCTCATAGATTATGGCGCGAGAGAAGCCTCGGCTGGAGCCGTTGTCGTAGCAGAGCACTTTGTCCGGAGCAAGAGGCTCGGCGGCATGGATGCCGCTGGCAAAATCGGCTTCGTCAAGCTCCACATTTCCTGCGGGGCCCACACGATAGAGCACTTTGCCCGTGCTCGCCTCGATTTTCCAGAGTTCGTTGGGGCGGTTGAATGTCATGTAGTAATCGCCGTTTGAATCCCAGTTGACGGAATTGGCATGGAGAAAGTCCTTTACGGCACCGCCTTCAAGAATCATCTCTCCGGTATCGTAGGGGGTGATCTCGCCGAAGTTATCCCATTTCCGGATTACATTGCCGGCAGGAGAGATGATGGTGAATCCGTCGCCCCACACATCGGCGTCGGTGTCGAGGCCGAATTGCGAGAGGTCGAACTTTTTGATGGTGTTGCACACCATGATGAGGTTGCCGTCGGGGGTGAATTTTATGTCATGGTGGGGGTAGGGCACATTGTCGTCCGAGGCTACCCACTGTACGTCGCGGTTGCCTTCGAGATCGAGGGTGATGATCTTGTCGCAGAGGCGCTGGAAGTTCTTGCTGTTGACGCCGTCGCGGAAGCCGGTGAGGACGCACAGCTTGCGGTGGTCGGTGTCGTAATGGGCCATGCGTATCGCCTGGTCGAACTTCTCATACCATACTATGTTGCCGTCCATGTCACAGAAGGTGATGTATCCGGGCTTGGAAGCGACCCATTGCAGTATATATCCGTCGGTGGGTGCTCCAGGGTTGTCCACTGTCACATGATATACCGGAAGTTCTGGAGGAGCTATGGAGGTATGGAAGGTGTATTCTCCTTCCTGACGCTGGCCGTTGATGTTGACGGCGAAAGTATAGTCGGTATTGAATCTCACGAATGTGATAACCGGAGCGGCCTTGAACTGAGCCGACTGAACTTCATGCGTTGTGCGCTCGGTTTCGGGCTTGCCGGTCTCCCAGTAGGAGAGGGTCACTTCGGCATCGTCAGAAAGCGTGACGCTCACGGGATAACGCAAGGCATTCTCGGGGTCGGTGGTGATGGTGACCTCGGTGAGGGTTATTTTCTTTTCAGGCTCGTTGTCGTCGCTGCATGATGTAAGAGAGAATCCGGCGGCGAGGGCCACTGCGGCTGAGAGGAGAATGCGTAGCTGTAATGAGTGTAGGAGTTGCATTTGATAGCGATTGGGTTTATTGTGATATTTGTGTAAATGACGTTGCTGTGTAAACGTTTCGGTGTATAAACAACGGTGGATTACTGCTTATTATTGCCAGACGGGCTCCGGGGCCGTGGCTTTATGGCCTGTGAAGCTTACGCGGTCGTATAGCGCGGTATAGTCTGACGTGGAGATGGTGTCGCCTATAAACATGAGGTTTTCCACGCTGCACTGGATAGCGAACCCTATTTCGGGCCCGTAGTCGAGTTTCTGACGCTGTTTTTCCTGAGAGTCGATGCTCCAGATGGCTGTGTATTTGCCGTCGGTGCCGGTCTCGAGCTTTATGGAGAAGTCATGCCATCCCGGCTTGATGGGGGTGTAACCGGAGATGAAAGGAAAGTCCTGACTGGTCATGCACGCAAGCAGTTCGTCGGGCGCCACATCATGCTGTGCTCTTATCTCGGCTTTGCCGGGGCCCACTTCGAAATCAAGTTCATGGTGGTCATCATGATAAATCCACGACCCGATGCTCACCTGTTCGCCGGGACCGATGGGCGGCACGTATGTGCGCCAGTAATATGTTCCGTCGGCATAATCGCTGTCGTCGGTGTGCATTTTGGTGCGGTCGTGCGTATATGCGCGGGTGGTGAGTGCCAGTTGGCCGTCGAGGATAGCCCATTGGGTTACGGTGGCGGTGTCCTGATGATAATAATTCCAGCCGTCGGCGTTGTCGAAGTTCCATTCGGTGGTGATGGTGTCGGAACCGTTATCATGGCCGTTGGTGCCATGGCAGCCTGGCAGGAGTACGGCCGCAGCCACAATGAGAAGTAAATGTAGTTTAGTCATGGATGTGATCGGGAAAAAACGACGGGTCCGCGTCTGCCGTAGGGTCAAGCGACGCGAACCCGTCGGAAATATTTCAAGTGTCAGAATGCAGGCGCATCAGAAATTACGTGCGTCAAGCAGTTCGGGGTTGTAGTCGGTCTCACGCTTGGGGATAGGCATGTAGCGGCGGATATCGTTGTCGGTTAGATTGGTGGGATATACACGCCAGTCGCTGTCGTAGTAGCCGGAGGGTTTGTTTTCGTTTTTCTCTCTCATCTGGGCTATTTCCTTTATGCCGGCGAAGTATTTTTCCATGCGGTCTTTCCACAGACCCATGCGGATGAGGTCGACACGGCGCACGCACTCCATTCCGAGTTCCTTGGCGCGCTCGTCGCAGATGCCGCTACGCAAAGCCTCCTTGGTGGAGAAGTCGGCCAGACTCAGGTTGTGGTCGGAGTTGTGGAAGGCACGCTCACGTATGCTATTGATGAGGTCGAGCGCGGTCTGCGACGGGCCGTTGATTTCATTGAGAATCTCGGCCTTGCACAGAATCATGTCGGCGAAGCGCATCACGGGCATGTTGTTCTGAGTGCGGTAGGTATATTTGAAGCTGTTGTGATATTCATACTTGCGTGTGAATACGGTGGATAGCTCTCCTATAGTTCCGTAGGTCTCGCCGGGTTTGAGGTTGCCGCTGGCGTCGAGATTGCTCTTTGACATCGTTGCCACATCGGCAAGCGAGAGTGGAGCATAGTAGTAAGAGGCGGCGGCAGGATTGTCGGCGGTGTTGTAGACGTTAGGGAATTCGCTTACGATCATTACCGAACGGCGCTCGTCGGCGGGATCGAAGCTCCAGAACTGCTGCAGAGGCACGAGGAAGAGGTTCCAGCCCATATCGTAGTCCCAGTTGGTGAACATCATGCCGAGGTCCCATGCCGCGGAGCTAATGCTTTCCTTGGCGCGGATTGTGAACATGAGCTCGTCGTTGTAAAGTGTGGCGTCGGTGTTGGGGTCAAACACATCCCAGATGTTGTTCTGGAGATTGTAGACGCTTCCTTCCATGGCCAGGACGTCGTTTACAGCCTCAAGGGCCTGATTCCATTTGGCCTGGTCGTCGCCGCCGTTGAGACGGAGGCGTCCGGCCTGACGCATGTAGAGGCGCACGAGAAATCCGCGTACGGAGCCGAGGGTGGGACGGCCGGCGTCGTCGCGGCTGTCATATTTCTCCGGCAGGGTCATGGCAGCCTTGAGGTCGGTTTCGATGGCGTTTTCAATGTCGTCGAGAGAGGCCAGAGGCAGTTTCTCTTTCACGTCGATATCGCTCGACAGAACCAGAGGCACGCGATAGAAGAGGTCGGAAAGCTGCATGTAGGCATAAGCCCTCATGAAATGGGCTTCGGCTATCATCTGGTCCTTGTTGGCGTCGGTGAAAAGGGCGTCGTCCATCGCGCCCACGCGGTCGATCACGATGTTGGCACGTGAGGAAACCTGGAAGAAGTTGTCCCAGCAGGTGGTGAGATGCGATGAGGTGCGTATGGCCTCGTCGTTGAGCACCTCGAATGCCGATACACCCTGGTCGAAGCAAACGTCGGTTACGCCGTCGGAAGCCTGGAACATCGGGTCGCGGTAGATCTGGTGGAGCGGCTCGTACATGGCGTCGACGGCCGCCTGGGCGTTTTCTGCCGAGGTAAAGGCGGTGTCGTCGGTAAGATTGGAATATACGGTTTCTTCTAACTCGTCATGGCAAGAAGCGAATGCGAACGCCACCAACGGCAGTAGAAGCAATATTTTAGGTTTCATGATTTATCTTGTTTTTCAGATGGTGGAATGGGTTAGAATGTGATTTTTGCACCGCAGTTGAACGCACGGTAGCTGGGATAGGTACAGTAGTCGAGACCCTGTCCGATTGAGCTTGCTCCGTTCACACTGACTTCGGGGTCGAAACCGGAGTAGCTGGTGATGGTGAAGAGTCGCTGCGCGCCCACGAATACGCGGAAGTTCTGGATGTACTTGGCCAGACCCAGCTTGGCAACCGGCAGTGTGTAGCCGAGCTCGATGCTGGAGAGGCGGAGGAAGCTTGCGTCCTCAACGAATTTGGTGTTGACAAACGAGCCGTACTGGTTGCCGCCGTCCTTGCGCCAGGTGGTGGCGGGGATGTTGTTGTTGGGGTTGGTCTTTGTCCAGCGATACATGGATGATTTGAGACGTCCGAGGTCTTCAAACACCACATTGTTGACGTTGATCATGTCCTGGCCGATGTTGGCGTCGAAGAAGAACGAGAAGTCGAAATCGCGGAAGCGGAAGTTGTTGCCCCAGCCGATTACCAGGTCGGGGTTACCGTTGCCTATCACTTTGCGGTCGTTGGTGTCGATTATGCCGTTGCCGTCAAGATCCTTGAATTTGGGATGTCCGGGAACGGAGCCGGGCTGGGGAGCGTAGGTTTCGCCTTCCTGAATCACGCCGTCGAACACATAGCCGTAGATGGAGCTCAGAGGCATGCCTTTCTCCACTTTCATGTATTCTGTGGAGTTGTACCATCCCTGAGGCATGATGGAGATGTAAGTGGGGTCGGTGATATCAACGACTTTGCCTTTATTGGCACCCAGGTTGAGGGTGGTTGACCATGAGAAGTCTTTCTTGGCGAAGGGATTGTATTTGATGAAGAGTTCCCATCCGCGGTTGTCGACGGTGCCGTTGTTGCCAAGGGTGGTCTGCAGGCCGATTGTGGATGTGGAGATGTTGATGGGGTTGAGCAGGTCGGTGGTCTTTTTGTAATACCAGTCGAAGTTCACTTCAACGAGGCCATTCCACAGAAGGGCGTCGAAGCCGAGGTCCCACTGCGAGGTTGTCTCCCATTTGAGGTTGGGGTTGCCGGCGTTGTTGGGGTACATGCCTTTCACCACGTCGTCGCCGCCCAGATATACGTTGGCGAACGCATAGGTACGGAGGGATTTATAGGAACCGATGGCGTCATTACCTGTGCGTCCGTAGCTTGCACGGATCTTGAAGTTGGTCACTACGTTGCGCCAGAAGTCCATGAATTTCTCGTCGCCGAGCTGCCATGCCACGGATGCGGAGGGGAAGTAGCCCCATTTGTTGCCGGTACCGAAGTTTGAGGCGCCGTCGGCGCGGATACTTGCGTTGATGATGTATTTGTTCATGAGCACATACTCGGCGCGGCCGAAGTATGACATGTTGGTCTTGTCGGTGCGGCTTGTGCTGATCCAGTCGATTACCTGGGCAGCTCCCATGTTGTTGAAGGAGAAGGCGTCGGTGGTGAAGTCGTGGGCCTGCATGCCGGAGTATTCATATTTGTTCTTTATGTACGACAGACCGGCCATCACTTTCACGTCGTGGTTGTCGCCGAACTGCTGATGATAGGTGAGCACACCGTCCACCTGATGATAGTCGGTGTTCTCGATCTCGTTTGAGGCGAGGCCGTTGTTGGCCAGGCCCACGGTGGTGTCGCGGCTGTAGTATTTCTGATATTTGTCGGTGGAGTTGCTGAACGAATACTGCACGCGGGCGGTGAGCTGCGGGATAATCTTGGCCTCTCCCCAGAAGGTGTAGTTGGCGTTGGTGGAGGTGTTCTTGAAATCGCGGCTCATGATATCGGCGTACAGACCGTTGCGACGTCCTTTCTCACCGAATACGTTGATGCCTTCCGGACTGTTTGTGGTCAGAGGGCTGGCATTGAATATGGCGTAGATGGTGTTGTCGGTCGAGGTGGTCGTGCCCATGTTGAGGTAGTTCTTGGTGGAGCGGGTGATGTATGATGTGGCTCCTGCCGAGATGTGTTTTGAGATTTTGAACTCGGCGTTGATACGGGCGGTCAGACGGTCATAGTCTGTATTGGGAAGGATACCCTGGTCGTCGGTGTAGGACATGGAGGCTGCCACGTTGATGCGCTCTGAACCGCCGGCCACCTGCACGTTGTGGGTCTGAGTGGTGGAAGTGCGCGTCAGCTCCTTGAACCAGTCGGTACCGGCTCCTTTGTAGGCGAGCTGGTTGACGGTGTAGGGCGGATTGCCGCTCGAACCGTTGTCTTCCCACTGCTGCATGGCGGTTTTCATGATGTCCTGGGCGTCCATCAGCTCGTAGGGGTTGTGGAGGAATTTGGCGGCCATGTCATAGGCATAGGAGATGGTGAACTTCCCTTCTTTGCCTTTCTTTGTGGTCACGAGCACAACACCGTTGGCGCCGCGAGCACCGTAAATTGCCGTGGCGGCGGCATCTTTCAGAATCTCGATGGATTCGATGTCGTTGGGGTTGATGTTGAGACCGCCGGTTGTCTGAAGTCCGTCTATGATGTATAGGGGCTCGTTGCTTGAGCTGATGGATGAGGCGCCGCGCACGCGGATGGTGGTGAGACCACCGGGTTCCATGGATGTCTGGCGCACGTGCACACCGGCCGCACGGCCTTTGATGAGCTCGGCGGTATTGACAATCACACCGGCCTGGATGTTCTCGGGCTTGATGGATGCGATTGAACCCGCGAGGTCGCGCTTTTTCGTCACGCCGTAACCTACGGCCACAACTTCTTCAAGCACTTTTGAGTCAGACTCCATGCGGATTTCGATGTTGTCTGATTTGATGACCTGACTTACCGGACGCATGCCGATGTAGGTGATTTTCAGGGTCTGGCCGATTTTGGCGTTTATTACAAACTTGCCGTCGGCATCGGTGGCTGTGCCGGATTTCGAGCCGGCTACAATTACAGAGGCACCCGGAATAGGTGAGTCGTCAGCTGCATCAAGCACTAAGCCATGTATCGCTTGCTGGGCCATGGCTGAAAACGAAAGCAGCATAATGAACAGAAGAATTGTACTAATTCGTTTCATAGATTGGGTGTTATAAAAATAGCTTACGCTTTTGGATTGATTTATGGTTGCTTTTTAGGCTATTGATTGAGTTTCATGATATTTATGCGTAATGCATTCCAATCCTGGAGAATCGATGAGTAAAGGAAAAAATTAGCTTTAGGGTATCGATTTTGGGGTTAGATTCGGTTGCAAATATATGCTTTTTACCTAAAAAAATACTAATTCGTGTGAAAAAAATAATATATGTTGTTCAAAATAAAAACGGATTTCTGGTTTCAGGAACGGTTGTCTTACGAAAAAAAGAAAGGCAGAAGCCGGTTACAGCTTCTGCCTTAAATGGGTTATGGATCTATGCGGGTGGTGTCAGAGCACCTTGTGATAGAGGGCGATGATGTCGTCAAGTGTCACCTCGCGGGGATTGCCGGGGGTGCACACGTCGGCAAGAGCCTGTTCGGCCAGACGGGGAATGTCGGTCTCTTTGATTCCCAGGTCACTCAGATGCTGGGGGATGCCGACGAGGATGGCGAGATCTTTTACGGCCTTGCATGCAGCCTTTGATGCTTCCTCGCGGTTCATGCCCTCGGTGTCGACACCCATTGCGCGGGCTATCTCGGGATATTTGTCAAGGCATGCGGGCATGTTGAATTCCATTACAGTGGGGAGAAGCAGGGCGTTTGCCACTCCGTGAGGCACGTCGAAGAGCGAACCCATGGGATGTGCCATGCCGTGAACCAGACCCAGGCCTACGTTGGAGAATGCCATGCCGGCTATATACTGAGCCACGGCCATGCCGTCGCGGGCTTCGGCGTTGCGGGGTTCCTCCACGGCTGTTGGGAGATGGTGACGGATCATGCGGATGGCTTCAATCTCAAACATGTCGCTCATGGGCCATGCGGCTTTGGTTATGTAGCCTTCTATGGCGTGGGTCAGGGCGTCCATGCCGGTGGCGGCTGTGAGGCTCTTGGGCAGAGAATACATCAGCTCAGAGTCTATAACGGCAACGGCGGGAATATCGTTGGGGTCCACGCACACCATCTTTTTCTGCTTTTCCTCGTCGATGATCACATAGTTGATGGTGGTCTCGGCGGCGGTTCCGGCGGTGGTGGGGAGGGCTATGATGGGCACACTTTTATGGCGGGTGGGAGCACAGCCTTCAAGCGATACTATGTCGGAGAATTCAGGATTGTTGATTACGATTCCCACGGCCTTGGCGGTGTCGATGGCCGAACCGCCTCCGATGGCAATGATGAAGTCGGCGCCTGACTTTTTGAAGGCTTCGATGCCGTTTTTCACGTTCGTTACGGTGGGATTTGGTTTCACGTCGGAGAAAACCTCATAGGGAATCTTGGCCTGGTCGAGTACCATGGTGACCATGTCGGCCACACCGAATTTGAGCAGTCCCGGATCGGTCACCACCATGGCTTTGTTTTTGCCCAGACGGGTGATGATTTCGGGAAGGTTCTGGCGTGCACCGGGTCCGAAGTATGACACTTCGTTGAGAATGAATCGATTGATCATAACGGTTTAAGTATTTAAGGTGATTTGTATCAGGGGCTGAAATAGCAAATGCATGGCAGCCTCACGGAATTGTCATGCATTTGCAAATATTAGGTATATATTCGCGGAAAATCGAAAGCGCAAGTCGGACGCAGTCCGGTGCGCGGTCGTGAAGCGATTCGATTGATGCAAATATACGAATAAGTCGGGGGTAAAAGCAAATTTATTTGATATTATCCCAGGTTGAGAATCTGGTTGCCGTGTTCTTTGGTCTTTATCTGTTTGGGACCGAAGATATGCTCTATTGTGCCGTCGGGGCTGATGATGAAGGTGGTGCGCAGGATGCCCATATATTTGCGGCCATACATGCTCTTTTCGCCACATGCGCCCATCTGCTCGGCAAGGGTGTGGTCAGTGTCGGCTATCAGGGTGAAAGGCAGTCCATGTTTCTCGATGAAGCGCTGGTGGGAGGCTTCGGAGTCAGGGCTTACGCCCACCACGGCGTATCCTTTCCCGGCAAGTTCGGGAAGATTGTCGCGCAGCGAACACGCCTCGGCCGTGCAGCCTGAGGTGTTGTCTTTCGGGTAAAAGTAGAGTATGAGTTTCTTTCCGGCGAAGTCGCTGAGGCGCACTTCATTTCCGTTCTGGTCTTTGCCCAGTATTTCAGGGGCTTTATCGCCTGTTGTCATGAGTTTCTGTGTCAGTTATTGTTTTATGTCGAATCCCCGTTCGCGGAGAGCCTCGAGCATGCGGTAGCTCATGGCTTCGGAATAATAAGATATTATATGGGAGGCCCAGTCGTTGTCGGACTTGGTGCCGGAACGGGAGGCGTTGTACTCTGTTATTTCTGCGTCATATTTCTTCAGGCTCTCAAGCAGGGTGGCGTCGTCGGAGTAGGTGTCGGTGTGGAAGAGGGCGGTTTCCGGCTCCTTGGGCTTGATGTCGGGTAGCTCGCGGGGAACGCCGATGGCGAGACCGCACACCACGTAGACGTGCTGCGGCAGCTTGAGCAGTCGGGAGAATTCCGCCGGATTGACGGTGCGTGCGTAGCCTATGCAGCAGGCGCCGAGCCCCATTGCTTCGGCAGCTACAAGAGCTCTCATCATGGCGAGTGAGGCATCCACCGTACCAACGATCAGACCGTCGGCCGTGTCGTAGAACGGAGGCATATCCACTCCTTTTTCACGAGCTATCAGGCCGATTTTATGGTAGTCGGCGCAGAACACCAGAAAATGCGAGCAAGTCTTGATCTGTTTTTGTCCAGAAATCTCGTAGAGCTTTTCTTTGAGTTGCTGGTCGGTAACATCGATCACGCTGTATTGCTGGCCGTTGTAGCTGGTGGGAGTGGTGCGGACTGCCTCGCGTATGAATTCCATCTGGCTGTCGGTGATCGGCTCGCGCTCATAGCGCCGTATGCTTCTGTGGTCAAGCAAGGTATGTCTTACGTCTTTCATTTTATTGTATGGTTATAATGGTTTGCCTGGGGCGAGATTGCCCGGAAGTGAAACGCCATGGAGTGGCGTCAGGTTCATTGACGCTGAAAAAGAAACCGACGGCAAGAAAAGACATTGCGTGTGGCGTGTGTCTTTTTTTTGCCGTCGGTGTGGATTTATGAGCTTAGAAAGCCCTGCGGTCGTGCTATTTTATCAATAGTTCTTGGCCATGATTTCAAAGTAGGCCTGCGGATGAGCGCAGGTGGGGCATACTTTGGGAGCGTCTTTGCCAATGTGGATATGGCCGCAGTTGGTGCAGATCCAGATGGTCTCTCCGTCGCGCGAGAACACTATGCCGGTCTCGATGTTGTTGAGCAGCGCGCGGTAGCGCTCTTCATGGTGCTTCTCGATTTTTGCAACGCGGTCGAAGAGCACGGCGATGTTTTCAAAACCTTCCTCGCGGGCTTCCTTTGCGAAGGTGTCGTACATGTCGGTCCATTCGTAGTTCTCGCCTTCGGCTGCGTCAAGCAAGTTGTGAGGGGTGTCGGGCATGCCGTCGTGGAGGAGCTTGAACCAGAGTTCGGCGTGCTCTTTTTCGTTGGCGGCTGTTTCCTCGAATATCTGGGCTATCTGCACGTAGCCGTCTTTGCGGGCTTTCGATGCATAATAGGTGTATTTGTTACGGGCCATCGATTCGCCTGCGAAGGCTGTCTCGAGGTTTTTCCAAGTTTTTGATCCTTTAAGTTCCATGGAGAGTAGTTTTAGTTTTATTATTTAGTAGTTTTAGTTTTATTATTTTTTGAAGTAACGGTTGTAAAGACCCTGGAATCCCTGTCCGTGACGGGCTTCGTCCTTGGCCATTTCATGAACGGTATCGTGGATGGCGTCGAGGTTGAGTTCCTTTGCGCGGCGTGCTATGCGCATCTTGTCGGCATTGGCTCCTGCTTCAGCTGCCATACGCTTCTCGAGGTTGGTTTTGGTGTCCCATACGCACTCGCCAAGGAGTTCGGCGAATTTCGAAGCGTGCTCGGCCTCTTCGAAAGCATAGCGCTTGAAGGCCTCGGCGATTTCGGGATAGCCTTCGCGGTCGGCCTGACGCGACATAGCCAGGTACATGCCTACTTCGCCGCATTCGCCGTTGAAGTGGGCGGTGAGGTCTTTTATCATCTCTTCGTCGCAGCCTTTGGCAACGCCGATTTCGTGTTCGGTTACGAAGTTGAGCATTTCGCTTTCGTCAAGTTCTTTGAATTTGCTGGCGGGAGCTCCGCAGATGGGGCATTTTTTGGGAGCGTGTTCGCCTTCGTGTACATAACCGCAAACTGTGCAGATAAATTTCTTTTTCATTGTAGTGGAATTTAAAAATTACGAAATTATTTTGGATTTGAGTTTTGTTTTGGTGGTTTTGTTCTTCCTGTCAGCTAAGACTGCATTGGGGGCAGATGCCTGAGAAGAAAAGGGAGGTGTTATCACATGAGTAACCTGTGGCGTTGAGGGTCGGGAGCGACATCTCTATGTCGGTGACACGATGGCATTTCTTGCAGAAGAAATGCGCGTGGAGATGAACGGTGGCATCGAAACGCGCGTTTGCAGGGTCGATGTTCAGACACCTGGCGCAACCTGCTTCTACAAATAGTTTCAGCGTATTGTAGATTGTAGTGCGCGACATGGTAGGGTATTCGGGCAAGAGTGCGTCGTAAATATCGGCCACAGTTGGATGGGATTTATCGCTCATGAGCTGTCTCATGACGGCGATTCTCTGCGAAGAGGGCTTTATGCCGGCTTCGATAAGAATTTTTGAGGTTTCAGGGACAGTTATCATAAGTTGTAATCATTTCAATTTTGAAATCATTGCAAAAATAGTGCAAAACTATCTTTTCTCCAAATTTATAAGGTGCAAAACGTTTGAAAAGTTCACAAATTATGTGAATATTATTTCTTTAAGCTTGATTATTAGCGCGTTGATAGTGGTGGTAGAAATGCGTCGGGGTAATGTTCCACCATATAGGTTTCAGGTGTGCCGGTTACAGTTATAACGTCAAAGCGCGGATCTTGCTGAATTCCACGACTTCTTATGAGAGAGTCGGCCGCACGGCAAAGTCTGGAAATTTTGCGGGAATCTACGGCGGCAACGGGGTCGTGGTCGGGGCACCGTCGGGTCTTTACCTCTACAAAGGCGATAATTGTGCCTTTAAATGCTATAATATCTATTTCTTTATGGCCTATGTGGATGTTCGAGTTCATTATGGCGTATCCATGGGCGGCGAGATATTCTTTTGCCACTTGCTCTCCCCATTCGCCGGTGATATTATGCTGCGCCATTGAAAATTGGTATTACTATGAATCAGGTTGCTAATATATGATATTTTCGGTGGGTTGCGAAATTTTAAGGTGGGTATTTTGTTGGGTGTGGCGTATTTTTTTATTATAGATGTGTGCTTGGGCGTGATTGACGATTATTTTCTGAAGTGTTTTTTGTCGGCGGTGGCTTGATTTGAGAATGCTATTTTCGGGGTTGAATCTGGTTTTGTAAAAAAAAACTGCTTGGAGGCCTCCTGCCTGGTGGAATTTGCGTCTTTGAAATCTCGGGTGGAAAAAAGTTCGGAAAAAGCGTGGAAATTTTCATGGCTTGTAAGTGAATGTATAAAAGCGGTTTGAATATCTCTCTAACAAATATTAACGCTATTTAGGTGCAAAATAGTTTCTGAAATATTTGGAGGGAATGTGGGGAATGTCTACCTTTGCACTCGCTTTTGAGAAACGGACGCCGGAGGGCGACCGCCGCGAGCCGGGAAAGTTCTGAAAAGGGCGCCGGCGCAGAGATTGGAAACGGGAGGCGTTCTTCGGAATAAATCTTAAGAAAATCGCTGAAAAGCGGGTCAAGCGAAAAAAAGTCTTAAAAAGTTTGCACGGTAAGAAAATTCGCCGTAACTTTGCAAAACCTTTCGCTCAGGGTTGGCCACAAGGCTGAGTCCACGCAGAAAGCGAAGAGAACATTGAAATAATTGCAATAACAGGAAAGACAACAGTACAAGAGTCATGATTTTTCAACAATGATGCTCTTAGTCAATTCTTGAATACGAAACTATAAGTCAATAGCCGGAGTCAGGGAAGCTGTGAAGACCGGTCAGGCCGATGAGAATGATCATCGGAAGGCGCCGCATCGACACAGAACAGACAAAACAAAACTATTTGTCTTGTTCCTTTT
>OLWA01000708.1_pt1 | contig 39792 bp, 53 predicted proteins | sample 1673251 | NCBI WGS metagenome assembly OLWA01 (sample SAMEA3178937, study PRJEB25190) | human gut metagenome | biome: human gut; feature: human-associated habitat; material: faeces | place: Austria | collected 2013 | reverse complement strand
ATGAGGATGGTGGCGGACTTGATGCCCGCCTCGTCGCCGGCCTCGTAGTCCATCAGCTGATAGGTGTAGCCGTGGCGCTCCGCCCAGCGGGTGTACATGCGGTAGAGCATCTCCGTCCAGTCCTGCGCCTCGGTGCCGCCGGCTCCGGCGTGGAAGGTGAGGATGGCGTTATTGGCGTCATATTCACCGCTGAGCAGCGCCGCCAGACGGCGCTCGCTGATCTCCTTTTCCAGCGTCTCGTAGCCGTTGGTGACCTCCTCCAGCTGGCTGGGATCGTCCTCCTCCTGCGCCATCTCGCACAGGGTCAGGGTGTCCTCCCACTCGCTGACCAGCTTGTCGTGCTTCTTGATCTTGTTCTCCAGCCGCTTCACCTGACGGCTCACCTGCTGGCTCCGCTCCAGATCGTTCCAGAAGCCCTCCTGCTCCGTCTCCTTCTGCAGCTGCGCCAGCTCCTCCCGCGCCTTGGGGATGCCCAGCGCCTTTTCCAGCTCGCCCAGCGTCGGCTCCAGCGCCAGCAGCTTCTGCTTATACTCGTCGTATTCGATGACTGCCATATATCGTCTCTCCTTACGTCTGCAAATTTCCTTAGCCTTTCTATTATACCAAAAAACGGCTGTTTGTAAAGAGCGGAAAACGGGGATGGCTGCACGAGGCGTTTCGCAGCCAAAGCGCCCTCCGGCGGATGCCGGAGGGCGCTCGTGTCCGCGTCAGCGGTTCTTCAGATAGTTCTGCAGGGCGGTGCTCTTGCTCAGCCGCCACAGCAGCAGCATGCCCAGCCCGTAGCAGGCCACCACCTCGCCCAGACCCACGGTCAGGGCGTTGAAGCCGTAGGTAGGCCAGAAGGCGGCGGAGGTGCCCGCCTGCTCATAGGCCAGCACCAGCCCGATGAGGACGGTGTTGGCCAGCACCGGCGGCAGGGGCGCCAGCCACATTTTTTTGCACCGGGCGGTCAGCAGGGCGGCCAGCAGCGTGGCGGCGGAGCCGACCACGATGTCCAGCACCCCGTAGGGGCTGAGCAGGTTGGCGATCAGGCAGCCCACGCCCAGACCCCACGCCGTCTCCGGCAGGAAGAAGGGCAGGACGCACAGCGCCTCGGAAAAGCGGCACTGGATGGGGCCGTAGGTGATGCCGAAAATGGAGCCGAAATAGCTGAGGACGGCGTATGCGGCGGCGGTCAGCGCCGCCAGTGTCAGTTGTCTGGTGCGAATCTTCACTGGTTTTCCTCCTGTGTCAGTACATACCAGTCGTCGGAGGCGGTGAAGCCGGCGGCGGTCATGGCGTTTTCTATGATGCTGTTATCCTCGCAGGGATGGCCGCTGCCATCGCTGGCAGTCACCTGCACGGCGGTATCGCCCCGCACCGTCACCTCCAGCACATAGCCCTGCTGATGGAGCAGCCGGGCGGCGCTGTCCAGCGCGGTGTCCATGGGGTCGTAGGGCTGGTCGTGGGCGCTTTCCTTCTTGGCCTCCTCGCCGGCACGGTTTTCCTGCATGTCGCAGGTATCGCTGCCGGGGACTGCGGATGTGACCATATTCTCCGCGCGGCTGTCATCCACGGCGGCATCCGCGGAGGCCATGTCGCTCATAGCGTCCTGCCGGGAGCGGCTGTTCAGCGCCAGCGGAATGGCGGCTGCGGCCACCACCAGGCAGGCGGCGGCGGATACCATCCACTTCCAATAGGGGTTCTTTTTGCGCCTGGCGGCGTTCTGGGGCGTGGCCGCCACCTGCGCCATGATGCGGTCGGTGAGATCGGCGGGCGGCAGCGCGTCGCTCTCCAGCGCTTCACGAAGCAGTTTATCCATGGGGTCAAAGGGCTGCTGTGTCACGGCTGCTCCCTCCTCTCGTTATTCTCTGATGGTAAGACGAAGCCGGCGGCGGAAAGGTTCCCGCCGGGAGCCAGCAATTCACGCAGTCGCCCCTTGGCGCGGTTGATGCGGGATTTCACCGTGCCCTCGCTGACGTCCAGCGCCGCGGCGATCTCGCCGTAATCCAGCTCCTGCATGTACCGCAGCAGCAGTACCTGCCGGTGCTCCTCCGACAGGCGGGACAGCGCCCGGCGGACGGCGGACTGCGTCTCCGACTGCTCGGCCTGCTCCTGAGGCGACGGCGCGTCGTCCGGCAGCTCCAGCTCGGTGACATCGTCGGTGCTGCGGTAGCGCTTCTCCCGGCGGAGCCAGTCGATGCCGGCGTTGGTGGTCAGGCGGTACAGCCATGTGGAGAAGCGGCAGTCGCCGCGGAAATCCGGCAGGGCGCGCCACGCCGCCAGAAACGCCTCCTGCGTTACGTCGTCAGCGGCGGACTCGCCGCACATGCGCAGCGCCAGCCGGTACACCTGCGTCTGGTAAGCCTCCACCAGCTGGCGGAAAGCCTCGCCATCGCCCCGCTGGGCGCGGCAGATCAGTTCCTGTTCGTTGTTCATGTAAGATCCCTCTTTACTCCCTCCGCCACCCGGTACAGCTCCTCCAGCGTGGTGAGGCGGACGATCTGTTCTTTGTAGTAGTTGGCGTGGCTCACGCCCTTGAGATACCAGCACAGCTGCTTGCGGGCTTCCAGCAGGGCGATGTGCTCGCCCTTGTCCGCCACGGCCAGCTGGATCTGCCGCACGGCGGTGTCCCACCGCTCACGCAGCGGCGGCAGGGGCGGGATGGGTCTGCCCTCCAGCGCGGCCTGCGCCTGCTGGAACAGCCATGGGTTGCCGAAGCAGCCCCGCCCGATCATGGCCATGTCCGCGCCGGTGAATTGCAGGATGCGTACCGCGTCCTCCGGGGCGAAGATGTCGCCGTTGGCGATGACCGGCACGGACACCGCCTCCTTCACCTGCCGGATGGTGACCCAGTCCGCCTGCCCGCTGTACATCTGGGCGCGGGTGCGGCCGTGGACGGCGATGGCGCTGACGCCTGCCTGCTCCAGCATTTTTGCCAGCTCTACCGCGTTGATGCTGCCCTTGTCCCAGCCCCGGCGCATTTTTACCGTCACAGGCACGGGGCTGGCCTTGACCACGGCCTCGGCCAGGCGCGCCGCCTTCTCCGGGTCGCGCATCAGGGCGGAGCCGTCGCCGTTGGCCACCACCTTTCCCACCGGGCAGCCCATGTTGATGTCGATGATGTCCGCGCCGGATACCTCCGCCGCGATGACGGCGGCCTCGGCCATGCAGGGGATGTCGCTGCCGAAGATCTGGGCGGCGGCGGGACGCTCGTTGGGCGCCAGCTTCAGCAGACCGCGGCTCTTTTTATCCTGATAGCACAGCGCCTTGGCGCTGACCAGCTCCGTGCAGCTCATACCGGCGCCCAGCTCGCGGCATATCTGGCGGAAGGCCATGTCGGTGACGCCGGCCATAGGCGCCAGATACAGCTGGGAGTTGATCTCTACGTTTCCGATGTGCATGAAAGACTCCTTTGCGTGTACTGCGTTTCTGCCGGCTATTTTACCACAAAAATTTTCTGTTGACAATCCGAATTAACTGTGTATACTGTACATATACAGTTTGCACAAGGAGGCCTCTTATGCAGCTATACATCGACAACCGCAGCGGCGCGCCCATCTACGACCAGATCTACAGCCAGATCAAGGACGCCATCCTGTCCGGACAGGTGGCCGAGGGCGAGGCGCTGCCCAGCATACGGGCGCTGGCCAAGGATCTGCGCATCAGCGTCATCACCACCAAACGCGCCTATGACGAACTGGAAAACGAGGGATTTATCTACACCCTGCCCGGCAAGGGCTGCTTCGTGGCGGAGCGCAGCACGGAGCTGCTGCGGGAGGAAAATCTCAGGAAAATAGAGAGCCACATGCAGGAGATACGGCGGCTGGCCAACGCCTGCCGCCTGACGGAGCAGGAGCTGGACGACATGTGGCGCTTGCAGAAGGAGGAAGCAGAATGAACGCATTGGAGATACGCGGCCTGACGAAGCGGCGGGGCGATTTTGCCTTGCAGGGGCTTGACCTGACGCTGCCCGCCGGCTGCATCATGGGACTGATCGGCGAGAACGGTGCAGGCAAGTCCACCACCATACGGCTGATCCTGAACGCTCTCAGCCGGGACGGGGGCACCGTCGCCATTTACGGCAAGGACAACCGGGCGCTGACCCCGTTGGAGCGGGAGGATATCGGCGCGGTGCTGGACGAGGTAGGGCTGCCGGAGTACATGACCGCCCGGCAGATCGGCCACATGATGGCGGGCATCTTCACCCGCTGGCAGCCGGAGGTGTACCGGGGCTATCTGCGGCGGCTGGCGCTGCCGGAGGATAAGCCCTTCAGGGACTTTTCACGGGGCATGAAGATGAAGCTGGGGCTGGCGGCGGCGCTGAGCCATCAGCCGAAGCTGCTGCTGCTGGACGAGGCCACCAGCGGCCTTGACCCGGTGGTACGGGACGAGATACTGACCATCTTCGCGGACTTCACCCGGGACGAGGAGCACGCCGTGCTGATCTCCAGCCACATCGTCAGCGATCTGGAGAAGATCTGCGACTACATCGCGTTTCTGCACAAAGGGCGGCTGCTGCTGTGCGAAGAGAAGGATCGGCTGACGGAGGAATACGGCATCCTGCGGGGCGGTACGGACGGTATCGCTCCGGCGGCGGTGTGCGGACGGCACGCCACGCCCTATGGCACGGAGTATCTGGTGCGGCGCAGCGCCGTGCCCGCCGGTATGACGCTGGGACAGGTGAACATCGAGGATCTGTTCGTGTTCATGGCAAAGGAGGCGTGAGATGAAGGGATTGTTTTATAAGGAGGCGCGCTGCCTGTGGCACTTCGGCAAGACGTATCTGCTGATGCTGGTGATTTTTCTGGGGCTCGCCCTGTACCAGTCCACGGACAGCAGCGGTGGCGCGGTGTGGATGCTGTATCCCATATTCTTCGCCGGGACGCTGCCGGCGTCGCTGATCGGCGACGATGAAAAGAGCGGCTGGCAGTCCTGCTGCGATACGCTGCCCGTGACCCGGCGGCAGATCGTGACGGTCAAGTACATCACCTGCCTTGTCACGGCGGCGGCAGTCTGCCTGCTGGCGGTGCCGGTGGTGCTGCTGCGGCACGATACCGTGGCGGCCATGCCGTTTCTGGCGATGATGGCTCCGGTGGGACTGATCGTCCCCTCGGTCATGCTGCCCACCACCTACAAGCTGGGCGCCACCAAGGGGCGCGTGGTGTATATCGTCATGCTGATGGTCGTGGCGGGGGTCTGTGCGCTGCTGGTAAACCTGTCCAAGGAGTCCGGCGCGCCGGCCACGCTGTCTCCGCTGGCGACTACGGCCATCTCGCTGGCGGTGTTCATCGGCAGCTGGGCGCTGTCCGTGAAGTGGTTCGAAGGGCGGGAGCTGTGAGAAAAGCCGGGCGGCAGACCTGCCTGCCGCCCGGCACCGAAATTTTTGCAAGAAAATCGGGAAATGGGTGTTGACATTTACCGCCGCACTTGCTATAATAAGCAAGCTTGAGTTCGCGAGAGCGCGATAAGGCCAAGTAGTTCAGTTGGTTAGAACGCCAGCCTGTCACGCTGGAGGTCGAGGGTTCGAGCCCCTTCTTGGTCGCCATATTTGCTGCTGTAGCTCAGTCGGTAGAGCGCATCCTTGGTAAGGATGAGGTCGGCGGTTCGAATCCGCCCAGCAGCTCCAACATTTACCGCTTGAATCTCGAGATTCAAGCGGTTTTTGTTTTGTTTTTGCAGCTTTTTGTGGCATTTGACAAAATCGGCGGATGACGGATCTTTTAGAAAAACCGACACAAAACCGACACCGACATACAAAATTAAGCCGAACAAGGGGTTATCCCTGTCCGGCTTTTTTGATTGCTTCCTGTGTGATCGCGGCGGCCCGTTTCATGCTTTCTTGATCTGCGTGTGTATACATTTTCAGCGTGACCGCCTTATCGCTGTGTCCCAGCACCTCTGAAACGCTGGCTACATCAGCACCGTTGGTAATGGCAATACTGGCGAAGGTATGGCGCAGCTTGTGCGGATGCAGATCGGGTATATCGCTGCGCTCGGAGAGCTTTTTCAGGTAGCGCGTGGGGCTTTGCGGGTGCATCGGCTCCGGGCTGCCCTCCTTTGTGAACACGAAGGCACTCATGGCTTTCTTTGCCTGCTCTGCGCGGAGTTGGCGCAGGAGGGTCATCGTCTCCTCTCCAGCGTATACCGTTCGCCTATGGCTGTTTTTGGGCGTATCCAGATAGACGCCCTTTGACGGTGTATAGCAAAGATTTCCCTCGATTTTGATCTCACCCGTTTTGAAGTCCACATTCTGCCATTTAAGGGCGCAGCATTCGCCTCGACGGATACCGGTGTCGATCAAGATCCGCATCAACGCTTGCCACTTCAAGGGTTCGGTCTTCAGCACAGTCAGCAACCGTTTTGTTTCTTCTGCCGTATATGCCGCCGGCTCCGCCAATTTTACTTCGTCCTTGCGAGGCTTTGGGCGCTCCACCTTGTCCATGGGGTTTCGGTTGATCATATCGCCTAAGTAAGCCATCTTGAACAGCGTATGCAGGATGGTGTAGGTCTTGATGACCGTGGCGTGTGCCTTACCCTGCGCCTGAATATCCAACAGCAAGGCGCTGATCTGAGCCGGTGCGATTTCTGGCATTTTCATATCACCCAGGGCGGGGTAGATTCGCCGGTCAAGGCAATTCTGGTAGCTGGAGCGTCCGTTTTCGCTCATTGTGACGGCCTTCGCAGGCATGAACACCCGCTCCCCATACTGACGCAGGGTCAGTATCTTGGCCGCTTCTGCCGCCTGTTGAGCGGCCTTTGCCGCGGCTTCTGCAGCTTCCCGTGCGTCCTTCTCATGCTGCTCCGCGCGGCTTATGGCCTCGCCTGTATCACACTGGCGCTCAAACTCCGCCGACACAGCGGCAAGCTCGCGTTCGATGGCCTTTTTGCTCCAGCCCTGCGGCGCGTACCATCGACGGGTAAGCCGGGACTTACCGCGGCCACGGCTGACGCTAATCTCATAGAATACCTTGCCGGATTTGGTTGTCATTTTCCGGGTAGACGGCATAGCTGCACCTCCTGCGCTTAGTTGCCTTTTAGCTTTTTCTGCTCGCTTTCGATTTCTTTAATACTCTTTTGTGGTGTTGGAAGATTCTCGGGCATCGTGCCGCCAAGTTCCGCAATGGTTTGCCGCACCTTTTTACCAACCTCATAATGCGTTCTGTTTGCAGCTTCTTTCCCTCGAATATTCTCTCTCCGAAGTTTTTCGTCAGTCTGCGTGGCACGGAAGAGATTAGCCGCGAGTTCAGTACTCCCCATATGGTCGAGGATTTTCTGATTGGGTTTCAGGCCCTTCCGCGCATGAATTTCTTTTGCCCCTAACCCGCCATATAATCCCTGATAACCCTTGTTTTGGAAGATGGCATAATCCCGAGGATCAACAACGCCGGCCATCTGGGCAGCCTCCGCAAGAGATTTATTATGCTGAATCATCTCGTTGCGGATCGCAAGGCGTTTCTGATCCTCAGAGAGCTGATCATATCCTTCGAGCAACTCTTGCTGCCTTGTCTTTACTGCAAAATAGGTTTGGCCAAGTGCAATAATTTCCTTTCGCGGGTCTCCATTCTGCACAATCAGATAGCAGGCATACCGAGAAAGCATAATATCACCGATATCTTTATGCGCTGCACCAGCCTCTACGATTTTGTTGACGTCAACAAAATCGCCGGCAGGGTCTATTCCACTATTTTGACAGGCAACTTTTGCCTTTTCAATTACGCTCGTAAAGTTTCGCCACTCGGTGTATCCCAGAACGCGTTGCAAATCACGCGCATACCAAAATTCTTCACCATCTTCCGTATAGTGCTTAATATCCTCAAAAGTTTGCTCGCTGTATGCAGCGATTTCTCCATTTTTCATTTCATCATCAAAATAGTAAAAGAAAAACATATATTCACCTCTGTCCTGCTTCATGCTTCGGCATGGGGCATTGTTTTTTATAGCGTCATTGTGGTTCGGTATCAGTGCTGGAGCTGGTGGTCTTTTGCCTTTCTCTTTCCTTAATGGCACGTATCTGTGCCGCAACCTCAGCCGCATTTTGCTGGTCAATTTTATATGCATCGGCAGACAATGCAGCAAAATCCTCAGCAATTTTTGTCGCATATCGTTGAGCATTGAATATTGCTATATCGTGACTTGCCTGCTGTGCAGCTTTAAGCTCGTTTTCTACATCGCGGTGCCAAAAACAAGCCACGCCCTTTTTACCAGCGTTCAGTCTTTCAAGTTCAATGAGTCTCTCAAAATCCGTAGGATAAAAACTCCATCTCAGGCAGTCGCCGAGGGCTCGGATAAAATCAACAAAGTACTCTGAGCACAGAAACCGATCCAGCGCCCATCGCGGATCATGTGTTGACTGCTTGGAGTTTTCAGATTCTTTTTTTTCGATTCTACAGATCGCCAGAACAGCTTCCTCGGACAAGCCGAGCCTATTGCATATGCCCCGTATCTTTGCGTTTGGACTTTTAACATTCGTTCTACCCAAAAGAAAATCTGTAGAAACACCGAAAAAATCCGCATATTTAATCAAAGTTTCATGTGACATTGGGCGTCGGCCATTTTCATGGGAATCAATGGTCTTGTAGTTTATCCCAATGGCAGCCGCAAAACTCCTCTGGGTTTTATATCCAGCATCTTCGCGCAGCGCAATGTATCTATCAGCCAACTCACATAATGTCATCGCAATTCAAACTCCTGTAGATTTTTAGCAATCGGATTCAAATAAATCTCCGACTTGTGGTAACTAGGTCTTTCTCAAAAATGTATGATAAAATTGTAGACAACAGCAACAACGTCTACAACAATATAGTACAGCACAGGCAGACCGCTGTCAAGTCGAATTTGAAAGGAGGATTGACAGGTGAATAACCAAGATATTCGTCAGGCATTGGTTGAGGCCGGTTTCAAGCACTGGGAACTGGCCGAGGCGCTGGGCATCTATGAGGGAAATCTGTCCCGCAAGCTCCGACGGGAGCTACCCAGTGAGCAGAAGGAACATATTTTCCGAACCATTGAGCGGATGAAGGAGCACCGCAGCGAAAGGAGTGAGCAAAAGTGAGCGCATCCACACCCTATCAGAAGATTCCTGATGCCTGCCGCAGTACCGGACTGAGCCAGTACTATTTGCGCCGCGGCTGCAAGGACGGCACTGTCCCGCATATTCGATCGGGGACGGTATACCTTGTGGACGTCCCGGCACTACTGGAAAAGCTGCGCCGCGAGGCTACCGGGCAGATCGGCGGGTGATGAGGCGTGGGAAAAACAGGCCATGCGACGTGGTTTCGGATTTATCTTGGTCAAAAGGCATTTATCGATGGTTCGGACGACGCGGTAGTAGGACAAGCACTGAAAGCTGCCTTGCACTACTTTTCCACAGGAGAAGTTCAAACTCTTGACGGCGCCGCGCATGCGCTTTTCTGCTCCTTCCGTGAAAGCGTAGACGAAACCCTTGCGGACTTTGAAGCCAAGAGTAAGCGAAACGCGGAAAACGTGCGGAAACGATGGGATAAGAACTTACCAAGCGATACGACTCGTATAGATGGTAACGCCCCGTTACAAAGTGATACAGACAAAGAAAGAGATGGAGATGGAGATATAAGACGGGGAGAGAAGAAAGAAGACTCCCCCGCCCTCGCGTCAAAAAATTATTCAGGCGACCAGCGCGTGTACGAGCATGACAGCAATGCCTATCAGATTGCAAAGTATCTGGCCGATGAAAAGGCTAGCGACAACCCCGGCAGGGCACAGCCTACGGAGGCGGAACTGCAAAAGCAGGCGGCAGCGTTAGATGAACTGCACAGCCAGAACGGGGTGGCCTGGGATGTGATGGAAGAGGTCATGTACCAATCGCTGAATCATGACTATTGGCAGCGACAGGTGCAGTCCGCCTATGATTTCAAGCGGTATTTCAACAAAATTCTGGCCGATGTATCTGATGGGAGGTGAAGTTTATGGCCAACTCTACATACACCACTCCCGTTGAACGACTGGAGGCGGCCAGCGCCGCGTGGCTGCGCGATCTGGAGGAGCAGGGGCGATTATCTCGCACCGTCGAGGCATACGCCAGCACACTGGCAGACTTTACCAGCTTCTTTGGCGCGGATGAGGACAAGTCTGATATTCCGTCTTACGCTGAGGTGCTCCTTTGGCGGGGCAATCTTGAATCCCGCGGCTGCAGGGAGCGGACAATCGCTCAGTACCTGCGTCAGCTCCGCGCCTTCTTCGACTGGGCGTGCGAGCGTGGCTGGTATCAGGCAAATCCAGTCTTGAAGCGCCTGATCCCAACGGTGAGCGACCTGCCGCCGGCGGAATATGTCGCGCTCCACGACTGGCAACTCCGGCGGCTTTATACATACGAACGTCCCCAAAACGCCAAGGCCGCCACCTACCCACGGAATTACGCAATCGCGATTTTGCTGCTTACCACCGACCTGCACAACGGGGAACTACTGCACCTGACCCCGGCTGATCTACACTGGGCGGACAACGTGATTGCCGCCCGGGATGGTCACACTGGCGAAGTCCGGCGGGTGGCATTTTCAGACCTTGCCCAGTCCGCCGTGCAGCTCTACCTGGCCAGCGGCATTCGCCCGCAGGATCTACCCGATACCGCGCCCTTGTTTGGGAACACCGCGCCAAAGGGTTCATTTGGCCCTCGCACCGGCGATGAAAGCCGTGAGTGGCAGCAAGGCTCTCGCCAGTGGCTCTCCACATTGGTGGAGCGTCACGTCAGCGCCGTGGCCTTCGTTCGTGGTGTGCGCTGCGAGGAGCTGCGTCATGCTGTGGCTCAGGCCGAGTCGGTGGCCTTGTCGGAGGCCCGCACTCGTCAGGCACGGCAAAATGCCCTTCTGCTGGAGAGGATGAAAAGCCGCCCCTGACCGATGGGATCAAGGGCGGGAAAGTATTCAGCTTTCAGCGTATTCCAAAATGTCCCCTGGTTGGCAGTCAAGCATAGCACAAATGCGGCCTATGTTTTCCCAAGAGACAAGCTCACCTTTGCGTAACTGTTGAATTGTGGCCTCACCCATGAGCTTTTCTTGCCGCATTTTGTAGCTGGAAAAACCTTTCTTTTTCAACTCAGCCAACACATCGATTTTAAAACGGACAGGCATTTGTCCACCTCCTTTATCACCCCGTATTTTATCACCATATATGCACAGGTGTCAAGTGTATAATGTGCACACGGCAAACACTTAAAGTTTGTGTATATTGCCAGTAGACGTACACAAAAATATGGTGTATATTTTAATCACCAAAAGGCAACAGGGGCGGCCTTAAACAAGCCATAAGCGGGCGGCAGACATACGGGCGAAAAGCCCTGAAACAGTGGGCGCAATACATTTCCGACGCTGCCCGACCCCAACAAAATGAACGGAGGTACACACTATGCTTGCCAAAAATCTTGATTCCCAGATCCACGAGCTGCGGGAGCTGCGCCGTATGGGCGACGAGTTGGCCGCAGAGATCGACACCATTCAGGATGCCATCAAGGCCGAAATGACCGCCGCCGGCGTGGATGTTCTGACCGGCAGTGACTGGAAAGCCGTATGGAAGCCCGTCACCAGCAGCCGCATCGACACCGCTGCCTTGAAAAAGGCGCTCCCCGATTTGGTGGCGCAGTTCACCAAGACCAGCACCGTCCGGCGGTTCAGCGTTGCCTGAGCCGCACGACATGAAAAAAATGGAGGGAGGTGAGAACTATGGTGCTATCACGCTATGAACAGGAAACGGTCATCAGCTTCAACGAAGCTGAGCCGACCGCCGACGTCTACACGCACAACAAGTCGCTGCATCAGAAGCTGGAAATGTGGGCGCTGGACAGGCCCACGGAGTGCCGGTTTGTCCGAAAGTCCCATGACGGCAAGGCCGCCGAGTACATCGTGCCAAAGGCATGGCTGCGGGTCAAACCGCCGCGTGCGATGAGCGACGCGCAGAAAGCGGCACTCGCAAGAGCACGGGAAAAGGCCAATACCTCCGTGTAACGCCTCTGTGTGCAGTGTTTCAAGACTGTGCAAACCCAACCGAGGGTAAGTATATACCCCCACAATACAGGGCGTGAAAAAGCCTCCGTCTACAAAGCGGAAAACAGGAAAGCGGCCTTGCATGGCCGCGGAAAGGACGTAAAAAATGTTTTATCTCAAAAAATTCGGCTTCAAGCTCTACATCGAGGATGACAACGTTTACACCACCTGCCCGGTCTGCGGAAAGGAACATCGTGTGGATATCAGCGAGGTTTTCAGCGACGGACAGAGCGATCTGTATGGAACGGCCATCTACTGCCCCATCTGCAGCGCCAAGCGTGCGGAGTCTCTCAAGAGAACAGGCGGTGCGTCGTGAGTTACTACCACACCTGCCGTCGATGCGGAGCAAACCTCGACCCTGGCGAAAAATGTGACTGCGGAGGTGCTGCCGATGCTGTATCTCATCATGACCACCGGAGCAAGCCAGCTTACCCGCTGGGCGCTGGCTCTGCTGGATGCATAGAAAAGCCCTCTGTGCCTACGCCGACCAAAGCACGACACAGAGGAGCTTGAATACCAACCGCCACAGGGCAGCCGGTACAGTCATTGTACCAGCCTCCCACCGATAAAACAAGGAGGAAATTATGATCTGTGCTTACGAACTCACCGCCGCCGAGCGGCATACCATCCGCGAAGGCCTTTACGAAACCATGGCCGACTTCGAGCGTCCCTGGCGTATGCTGCTGCACCTCTGGACGCAGTACTGGGGCGAGCACCCCACGGACTATCAGCATTGGGTGCAGAACGATGCGGAGGCCATCGGTGATCTGCTCCTGACTATCACGAATGTGTTGGGAGATGCACTGGAGTCCTACCATCTGATGACCGTCGGCGAGTTTGAAGGTGACCGCGATCCCTGCGGCGCTTATCTGGAGGAGGCCCAGCGCGTAGAGAAGTCCCGCCGCATCGATGATTGCATCGACACGGTGCGGAAGATGATATGTCAGTCCCGCACACTCTCCACAGCAGAGCGCGACGCCTTTCTTGAGCGACTGAACAACGAGATTATGGCTATGCGTGATAAGGACATTATGCAGGCTTTGGAAGAGTTCACCGCCGAGGTCAAGGACAGGGTCAGCAGCCGAGCAGAGTAACCCACCGCACGCAATGCACACAGAGAGAGTACCTGCCATGCGGCGGGGACTCTCTTTCTTCTGCCCACAAGCAAGCATATCCACTCTCTCAGCAAAGAGCCACATAACACGGAAAACACACGGCACACTGCGCGGAAAATGACACGCAAGACCACTGCAACACTTACCCTCACCCCACTGCTTGGATTTGAAATTCGAGCAGTGAAAGGGACATAAGCGTGGGTCGGACTTGAAGTCCGACCCTTTATCATGCCATTATGCGCGGCTTGTACGACATAGAGCAATCTCATACCAGGCGAACGCGGTCAGCCATACCAACGTTTCTGTAGTATGCAGGAGAACGTGGCGCAAGGGAGGGGGTGGTTTACAATGCGGAGATGAAAAAAGTAAGTCCCCCTCCCCCAAACTCTCCCCATCGGGTAGATGTTCCGATTTGTACATGGGAGTATATGAAGGAAAGCACGCTCCCTTTGCGTGATGATAACTCAAAAGTACTTGACAGTGCAATAACTTTTGCGTATACTGAGGATGAAAGGGGGCAGGATAACCGTGCATAAGATTTTCTTCTACCGTGACCGCAGCGGTAACGAACCTGTCTTCGAGTATCTGAAAGAGCTGACTGCAAAAACAGATAAAAACAGCCGTATCAATGCCAATAAGATCAACGATTATATTGAAATTCTGCGCGTGTACGGTACGCAGGCCGGAGAGCCCTATATCAAGCATCTCGATGGTGAGATATGGGAGCTGCGCCCGCTGCGAAACCGCATTTTGTTCGTTGCATGGACGGGCGACGGATATGTGCTTTTGCATCACTTCATCAAGAAAACGCAGAAAACTCCGGCACGGGAGATTGAAAAGGCAAAACGAGAACTTTTAGACCTGTTAGAAAGGGGTGCTGATTATGAGTAATCCGGCCATTGGAAGAAGCTGGGAGGATGTACGGACGGAGCTTTATACGCCGGAGGAGATCGCCGAAAGCAATCTGCGTGTTGCCTTGATTGGCGAACTTATCAAAGCGCGGCAGGAACAGGGCATCAGCCAGAAGCGCCTTGAGGAGCTGAGTGGTGTCAAGCAGCCGGTCATTGCGCGAATGGAAGCCGGTGTCACCAGCCCACAGATCGATACGATCCTGAAGGTACTGGCCCCGCTGGGGAAAACGCTGGCGGTAGTCCCATTAGACAACCGATGATCACGCAAAGGGAGAGGGCAAATGCCCCCTCCCTTTCTTCGGCAAAGTATGCAAAAAATATCAAAAACCACAACATAATGTTTTGTTGCACGAGATTAGTCTATATCTTGTATTTCGCCTTTGTCTCTGATATACTACGCATGGGGATAACTGCATCGTCCCCCGTGCTCCAAACTTTTGTTTGTGAGTTCATTCCTACCCGCGACCGCCGGCGGGATATAAACAGGCGGAAAAGTGAAGATCGGCTGACGGAGTAGAAGCGAGAGCGTGTGAATACCGACAGCGCATGGCCATAACAGGGTGGCCGTAAGCTCCAAATGGGGAAAAGGCAAATGCCACAGAACCCAGCGGAGTATGCGCAAGGACTTCGTGCGCTTTTTTATGTCCGTCAGCCAGTTTTATTTTTACAGAAAAGGAGCGTGCAGTAATGACAGAGCTGACCCGCGAGGAGCAGGCAAAGGCCGCGCAGAGAGCGTATATGCGGAAGTACTCCCAGCGCCCCGAGGTACGGGAGCGAAAACGGCAGGCCAACATTGATTTTTGGGCACGGCGATATGCCGAGATGACCGAGACGGAAAAGCGAGAGGCTGAGAAAACCCGTTGAGAAACAAAAATGCCCCGTCAGGGCTGAAAGGAGCAAGAGAATATGAGAACAGATTATTTCTTGGGTCAGAATCGCGGTGACGACTATCGCAGCTCTATCAAAAGCTATTCACTTCAGGCGTGGCGAGATGCCGGCGGAGAAGATGGAAATGAGCCGTACTTTGAAGAGGATGTGCAGCGCCGTGGCTTGGATTACTGTCCCGTGATACGGGTATATGTAGATGCCCGCATCTTCTCCACATGGGAAGCCTGGAAAGCGGAGGCGGAGCGCGCCAAGCTGGGCGCGATTAAAGGAAAAGACATCTACGGAGGACTCGCTTTCTTTGGCGGTGTAGGGTATTCCTTTTCCGGCAATCCCGCCTTTCTCGTGGAGGATATTCCCGGATATGGCACGAGGATATGGATCAACGTGCTTTGTCCCAACGAATCGGAGTTCTGCCGGGCAAAGGCGGACGCGGAGGAAGAAGCTGCGCGCCGCAAACGACACGGCGTAGCAGTCAATGCGCTGAGCAACTCACAGCGTACCACCCGGTATTGCTCCCTCCAGAACCAGCGCAGCGAGTTGGAAAAACAACTGGAACGCTGGGGGGTACAGTAATGCGGCGGCCCGAAACGCCCCTGCGGGCGATCTCCGCCTACTGTCTGGCGGAATGTTGTTTGAGCAAGCCGCACCGTGTGGACGCCTGTCAGGAGCCGTCATGCCCGCTGTATGCGTTCCGATACGGGACTGATCCGTATAAAGAAGAAAGACCCGGCGGAGCTGTCAGCTCTCGCCGGGGAAGGGTACAGTAAGCGATCTTGTGTCATTCCTCGCGGTAAGCCCATCCCAGATACTTCCCGGAACGGGAGTAGATGGCATAAGCGTTGGGAGGGATGGTCACACCGGGAGGCGGAGGACCGCGGCGGCCTGCAGGTGTGGGGCGTTCGGAAGATGAATTGGCAGCGGTGCGCATACCGGCAGCCACGGCGGCATCACCGCCGGACATGGCCATGCTTTCAAAGAAATCCACAGTTGCACCTCCTTACCGACGGTTTGCCCTATTCCAGTCCGCGCCGACGAAGTTCTTCGTGAATGGCTTCTTGAACTGCCTGGATTATTTCATCATCGCTTGCATAGGGGACGATAGGGCGTACTTCTTTCAAAAATGAGTCCCAGTCAAGATGCCCGCTTTTGTAGTGCTTAAACATGAGCCTCACAAATGGCCGCATCCGCCCCCTCTCGTTTGCGGAGTCCATAGCGCAGATGACTGCGCCCTTTTCAAAATCAGAAAGGCCATCAAAGAACACACAGAACACCCCCTTAAATTTCATAGTAGCATAGAAGAACGCAAGGTGCAAGGCGTCTGCGGAAAATAATATCGCAACGGAGTTCCTGTAGTTCTATTTTTACACCATCGTTGGCCAATCGGTTGCGCAAACGTCAGAACTGATGTCCAGATGCTCCCTCGCGTGCGCGTGCGTTTATTCCGGGCGCAGTTCAGTATACTTCTCTATCATATCATCCTATGTACTTCATCATGTAGGGGCGTATATATGGGAAAGGGGTACGGGAGAGGAGTCACCGCGCCGCCCATGTTCCGAGATGGCAGGAAAAAGAGATGAGGTCTACGAGGTTGCAGTTTTCAGAAACCACAGCAAAACCGACACGGGCATCAAAAACCAAGAACTTTTAGGCTATAACAGAAAACAACAAGACACAACAAGAAAAATCCCGCAACCATTGGAAATAAATGGATGTGGGCAAAAAGGCACAATAACCAACGACAAGCCACAACAGCTTTTTTGTAATTGGTAAGGATGAGGTCGGCGGTTCGAATCCGCCCAGCAGCTCCAAAACGGAAACCACCCGGCAGGGTGGTTTTTTGTTTTGGCAAGCTGCGTTGCGGAGTCGAAGTTTATCCCCGTAGGGGGAAATCCGCCCAGCAGCTCCAACATTTTCCGCCTAAATCGTAAGGTTTGGGCGGATTTTGCTATTCCCGTCCGGCAGGAAAGAGTTGCGGCGGGCGGCGTTTTATGCTATATATTAAAATGTGTCTGCGGATACAGCCTGAAGAAAGCGAGGGCCTTGCCTCTTGAAAGGAACCACCAAGCATCTGCTGCCGACGGTCTTCGTATGTACGGTAATCGCCATAGCCTATGCCTGCCGGATGCTGGCGAAATTCGACATCGGCGGCCCCGCCGTGAACCATATCCGGACAGCGCTCTATCTGCTGCTTTTCGCCCTGTGGGGCTTTTCACTCGACCGGCGCATTATCCAGCGGCAGGCGCTGCACTGCCTGCGGCTGACGGCGGCGCTGATGCTGCTGTGGCTCATACTGCGGACGCTGAAATACAGCGTTGTCACCGACCCGGCGGCGGGGCGGTACATATGGTATCTCTACTATCTTCCGATGCTGTTCCTCCCGCTGCTGGGGGTGTACATCGCCCTGTCCATGGGAAAGTCAGAGGACTACCGCCTGAGCCGAGGGACCGGTATGCTGTCGATCATCCCTGCGGCACTGTTTCTGCTGGTGATCACCAACGACCTGCATCAGCAGGTATTTGCCTTCAAAAGCGGCGTCCCCGGCTTGCCGGTTTCCGGCACATATTCCTACCGCCCGCTGTATTTTATCTGCCTTGGCTGGATGGTGGTCTGTATGGCTTTTTCCCTTGTCTGCCTGTTCCGGAAGAGCCGCATCCCAAGTGGTGAAGGAAAGCGGATAACGCCGTTTGTGCTGGGCTGTGCGATGCTCCTGTACGGTATTCTCTATCTGTCGGGTATTCCGGCTGTTCGGTGGTGGTTCGGCGATATGAACGTGATGTTCTGCCTGCTGTATGCCGCCATCTATGAAAGCTGTATCCGCTGCCGTATGATACCGTCCAACACGGGATATGTGGAACTGTTTGAGGCCTCAACGCTGGCGGCCTGTATTGCGGATCGCAGCGGCCGGATCGTCCTGCGCTCCCGTGCCGCAGGTAAGGATATGACCTGCCCGCAGGAGGGGCAGCGGATCGTTCGACCCGATGGCATGCGTATTTCCTCGGCGCCCATCAGCGGCGGCTACGCCGTTTGGCAGGACAATGTGCGCCAGCTGGCGGAACTGCGTACCCGGCTGAATGCCAACAAGGAGGAAATGGAGCGCAACAAGAAGAAGCTGAAGGACGCCTATCTTGTTCAGAAAAGTCTGCATGAGCTGACTGAAAAGAACCGCATATACAATGAACTGGAGGCAAAGCACAGCAGGCAGACAGCCCAGATGCGGCAGATGCTCGCCCGATGTGAGAGCGCCGGCCCCGCCGAAAGGCGGAGCCTGCTGAAGAAGGTGCTGCTGCTGGGCACCTACATCAAGCGCAGCGCCAATTTGTACTTCCTCAGCAGCGAGTACCAGTGGCTGCCGCAGCAGGAGCTGCGGCTGACGGTGGACGAAGCCGTGCGAGCCTTGACCGCCTGCGGCACGGAGTGCGGCGTGATCTATCGCACAACGGAACCGATGCGCGCCTCTGAGGTCGTGCGTCTGTTCGATCTGCTGGAAATCGTCGCGGAGACCACGGTAGACGATCTGCGCTCACTGTTTATCTCCGTTTCCGACAGCGCGATGGATCTGTCGGTGGAGTGCGCCGCCGATCTGTCGGCGATCGCCTCCACGGAGGTGACGGTGCGGCAGGAGGACGGCCTGTGGCTGATCCGCACAGGGATAAGGGGGCGGGAGGATGCATAAGCTGAGACGCTTCGGGTTTAACGCCATCAAGGAGAGCTTTGACCGGCTGCCCACCGCCGTATGCTTTTTTGACCGCTCGGGCGGCATCGTGCTGTGCAACCGGCAGATGTATCGGCTGAGCCAGTATCTGCTGAACAGCGATATGCAGTATCTGGAGGAGTTTCAAAAGGCACTGGCCTCTCCGCCAAAGGGCATAATGCCCATTGCCAGCACGGAGAATACCTACCGCTTTCCGGACGGGCTGGTATGGAAATTTGAGAAGGCGGCCGTGACCGACCGATATGGGGAGACGTATATACAGCTGACCGCCGCAGATGTTACGGCGCTGCACCGGGCGCTGGAGCAGCTGGCCGAGGATAACCGAAGGCTTGAACAGGACGCGGAAAAGCTGCGGCGTCTCTCGGAAAACGTGGCGGCGGTGGCGCGGGAGAGGGAACAGCTTGCCGCCAAATCCGCCATGCACGATAGCCTTGCCGCCTGTATTACCGTCACGAAGCAATATCTGGCCGGAGACCTTGGCGGCATCAACGCAGACGTTGTGCTGCGGGAATGGGAAAAAAGCATTGTCTTTCGTGACGCAGAACGCTTGCCGGCAAGGGAGGCGCTGTATGAAAGCGCGGACAGCAGCGGCGTGGCCATCAGAATAAGAGGTACAGAGCCGGCGGGAGGCGCGGCGGATCTGATGTATGCCGCCATGCAGGTCTGCCTGAGCAACGCCATACAGTACGCGCAGGCAACCGAACTGATCGCCAACATCTGGGAGGACGGCGACAGATATACCGTCCTGATCCGAAACAACGGAAAGCCGCCGGAAAAGGCCATCACAGAGGGCGGCGGTCTGTCCAATCTGCGCCGCAGGATCGAAAGGATCGGCGGGACCATGACGGTGCAGAGTCTGCCGGAGTTCGCGCTGGTGATAGGAATACCAAATCGGGAGAATCTGGAGGAGGGGAACGAATGGCTGTCAGAGACATATTGATCGTCGAGGATCAGGCGCTTGCCAGAATGTATCTATGCTCCTGCGTGGAAAAATGCGCAGACTGCCGGGTGGCGGGCACGCTGAATCGTGCTGATGCGGCGCTCCGGCGGTGCGGCGACAGTCATATCGACCTGATTTTGATGGATATCTGCACCGAAAACGACTCGGACGGCTTAACCGCCGCCGAGGAGATCAAGAAGATCTATCCCCGGATCAAAATTGTGATGGTGACCTCCATGCTGGAGGGGCGGTTTCTGGCGCGGGCAAGAAAAATCGGCGCCGACAGCTTCTGGTATAAGGATTCCCCTTCCGGCGATCTTGTTGGCGTGATCGAGGGGACGCTTTCCGGAAAGAGCTATTGGCCGGACAGCACGCCGGCAGTGCAGCTGGGGAACACCCTTTCCTGCGGCCTGTCCGATCAGGAACTGGAGACGCTGCGCCTGCTCTGTGAGGGGCAGACCAACGCCGAGATCGCTGCGGGGATGAACGTGGCGGAATCCACAGTGCGTACCTATATCAACCGGATGCTGGAGAAAACCGGATATCCCAACCGCAACCGGCTGATGGTTGCCGCTGTCAGCAAGCGGCTGGTGGTGCCGGGGAGCCTGTTCGGCACGGCGGAAGAAAACTGAACGGGAATACGTGTATTCACAGCATTATCCGCAATCAGCGGCCCTGTCTGTCCTCACTTTTGTGGACAGACAGGGCCGCTTTTCCGTGCTACAATAGCGGCATAGAATGGGACGCGGTAAACCCGTCGGATATACAGGAAAGGGAAGAGGGATGGCTCAATGCGTAAAATTGTGATCGATATGCAGAATTATCTGTTTGCCGACGCTGTGGCGACCGCTTTCAAAAGCTCTGACTACGATATCGAGGTGATCCGTGCAGAGTCCCCAAGGGACACCGTGGAGCTGTGCCAGATATACGAGCCCTTTGTGCTTGTGATGGAGGTGACCGGGTATGCCCCGTGGAAGCTCGGCGAAAGACTGAGACTGCGCGACGAGGTAAAGGCGCTGTGTCCCAACTGCAAGATCGCGCTGATGGTGGACTCCAACACCGAACGGCAGACGGCAAAGGACATCCGGGACGCCAAGAAGGACGGGCTGATCGATCAGTTTTTCTACGGCTCCATGCCTGCCGAGTACCTGATGGATCAGATCTATGCTATGTGAAGGAAAGATCCCGCAACGGGATATTTCATAAGCAGCTACAGAAACCTGCCGAATCGGGCAACGACGGAAAGGAGAAAATGTTATGGCGAACAAGTGTGGAATTTGCGGCGCGGACATCAACCTGATGCAGACCCAGAAGCTGGCGGACGGCAATTGCATTTGCCGAAAGAATTGTAGAAGCAGGGGCTTCAAGGTGTACGACTATGTGCATGGCAACCTGCCCGGCGTGAAAGCGCATCTGGATCAGGTGGAGCGGGGAACGAAACTGTGGGATCACTACTTTGTTCCCCGTCTGAAGACGAAGGATAAGAACCAGAAGCTGACGCGCTTCGGGGCGAATCTCTACGTGGCGGAGGATATCGGGCTGGTGGCCTTTACGCAGGCGGACTACAAGATCCTGATCTTCGGCAAGACCACGCGGGCCTGCGTGTACCGCATCGCCGATCTGCGGAACTATAAGTATGAAGAGCAGATGGTGAGAAACGGCGACAAGACGGAGAAAAAGTCCACGGTGCGGATGGTGTTCATCAACACCGCCGGCATGAACGCCTTTAATCTTGAGGTGAACAACTTCAAGGAGTATGAAAAGCTCAGCAAGTATTTCGACACCCTGTTCGGCGTGCAGAAGACACTGGGCAACGCCGCCAACACATGGAAGCAGCAGATGACGGCCATCAAGGATGTGGCCTCCGGGCTCAGTGCTGCCATGCGGGGTCAGGAGGACGCCGGAGAGAAGGCGGCCGCCGCCATCAACTCACTGGACGCAGCGATCTATGGCGACCGCACCGAATGGATCCGCCGGGCGGACGCGGCTCTCGCCGCGTTTAACGGATAAATACTTTTCAGGGAGGAAGGAATCATGAAAAAGCAGTGGCTCAGCATTGTACTGGTGCTCTGTATGGTGCTGTGCATGGTGCCCACAACGGCGCGAGCAGCAGAGGGTGAAATATGTGAGGTAAAAATCACCGTGGAGGTGAAAGGACTGATCGGCAGCGCGGCAGGCACGACCTTTACATTCCAAATCAAGAAAGCCATAAATGAAGTGACTGCGGTCTACAATGATTATAAGAAGATGACTGTCACCGTCGGAGCAGACGGAAAAGGAACAAACACCATAGCGGTCGAGGAGGGCAAGTATGTCGTGGAGCAGGACGTGCCCGGTAAGCGGATAGGAGAGTATGTATGGGACAGCATTTCTTACAAGCCGGGCAGCTCGCTCGAAAGTGACGCACAAAGCGTGTATGGCAACGGTAACAGCATCAAATTCGAGGTATACAACACCTATAAACCAGCGAGCGTGACAAAGGTAACCTCACTGCCGATCACGGTGACTGGATACAAGGCGGACGCAAAGGTAGCAGATGCCAAGGTTACAACGACAGAGTCGGGGATTGATCTTCCCCTCTTCCGATTTATGGAAGAGAACTCGGCAGGTAACTGGGTGCCCACAACCAGTGAAACCTTCAAGGCGAATACAAAATATAGGGTAGAGGCCTATTTTAATAAGATTCTGGGGTGCGATTACGACGGGCTTACAAAGGATAAGGTGACCGTAAACGGAATTAAAGCGGACGCCTTTGAAACGACATGGAGTGGTTTTCCGTATAACAAAGATTATCGGGTGATCCACGGCCTTGGCCAACCGGAGGTCGTCAAGACGGTGAAGAGCATCAAAATCACCAAGAAGCCGGATAAGACCGAGTACATGGCCGGCGACAAGTTCGACCCGAAGGGCATGGTGGTCACGGCGGTTTACGACGACAACAGCGAGGCTGTCCTCCCTGTAACCGGCTATACGATCTTCCATGGCGACAAGCTTACGCAGGGACAGACGGATGTGACGATCCAGTATAACGATGGCAGCGGCAGCAGCAATATCAAAGCCTACCAGGAGATCACCGTGAAGCCGTATGTGGGTTCCCACACCCACACCTACGCCGGCAGCCCGTGGTACCAGGACGCGACGAGCCATTGGCATCAGTGCACCGATACGGACTGCCCGGATCCGAGAGGCAGCACAACGGATCAGGCGCCACACACCTTCGTGTGGAAAGTAGACACGGCGGCCACCAAGACCCAGACCGGCCAGAAGCATGAGGAGTGTACCGTCTGCCACCATAAGCGCAGCGAGAATACGGTGATCCCCAAGCTGTCCGGCAGCGGCACGGCCACGCCCGGTACGACGATTCCCGGCACGACCGGCGGTACAACGGGCGTAGCCAAATCTCCCAAGACCGGCGATGCGGGCATCGCCCTGTATGCAGGGCTGTCCCTGCTGGCGCTGAGCGGCAGCGGATGGGTCGTTGGCAAAAAGCGCAGAGGAGAGAAGTAAAATTTACATTCTGTGGGCGGCAGGGATCGGTTTACCCTGCCGCCTACAGAGATGGCGGATGCGCTTTGACGGCGCAAGCAGCCGGGACGCCGTATTCCACGGTATTTTTCACGAAAAGGTGAGACGCTAACATGAAAAAAAGAATCGTTTTGTGCCTGCTGGTGCTGGCGCTTTTGTCGGTGACAGGATGTGCGCAGAAAAAAGACGCGGAGCCGCTGACCGTAACGCTGTGGCATGTCTATGGCGGCGAGGTGGATTCCCCGCTGAACGGCCTGATCGAGCGGTTCAACAGCACCGTGGGCGCAAAGCAGAACATCCGCGTGAAGGTGGAGCTGGTCAGCAACAGCGGCAGTATTCATAAAAGCGTGCTGGCCGCCGCCAACAGCGATCCGGGCGCACCGTCGCTGCCGGATATGTTCGTATCCTATCCCAAGACGGTGCTGGCACTGCCGGATCAGAGCATTCTGGTGGACTATCGGGATTATTTCAGCGAGGAGGAGCTGGCGGCGTTTATCCCTGCCTTTCGCGAGGAGGGGATGATCGGCGGGCGGCAGGCAATTTTGCCCCTTGCCAAATCCACGGAGGTGCTGTTTGTCAACCGGACGCTGTTTGACCGGTGGGCAGCCCAGTCCGGCGCCAGCTATGACGATTTGACTACATGGGAGGGCGTTTACGCGCTGGCAGAGCAGTACGCCGCGGATACCGGCAAATGCTTCTTTGCCCACGATTACCACTTCAATTACTTTCAGGCGGGCGTGGAATCGTTGGGCGAGGACTTTTTCCAGAATGACGGCGTCAGGTTTGGCTCCGGATTTGAACGAGCCTGGGAGCCGTATGCCCGGGCGGGACTGACGGGCGGCCTGTGGCTGCACGACGGGTATGCCACGGAACCGCTTCGCACCGGAGATGTGGTGGTGTCTGTGGCCTCCTCCGCCAGCGTGCTCTACTATTCCGACACGGTGACGTATCCGGACAACACCTCGGAAAAGGTGACGATCACCTCCATGCCCTGCCCGGTGTTTGAAGGGGGTGACAAGCTGGTGATGCAGCGCGGTGTGGGAATGTGCACCGTAAAGTCCACCCCGGAACGGGAGAGGGCGTGCATTACGTTCCTGAAGTGGCTGACCGAGCCGGTATGCAACGTGGAATTCGTCACCAGCCTGGGCTATATGCCGGTGACGCAGGAGGCATTTGAGAACTATCTGCCTGACGCCGTGGAAAAACTGAGTGACCCGATGTATGTGTCGCTGTACGAGACATATCTGCAAACGCAGGAGACATATACCTTCTACTACCCGCCTCAGATGGAGAATTATCTGGATCTGGAGACGCGGTTTGAAAATCTGGCGCGGCTGAAGCTGACGGCGGGCCGGACACAGTATCTGGAGGGCGGCAACACGCTGGACGCCCTGATCCAGGAGACTCTGGACAGTTTTAAGCTGGATTACGGCACATGAAAGAGGAAAGCACATGCGATCAATTCGGAATGCGATTCACAATCCATATGCAGCCAGCCACAGTATGGGTGTGCGGCTGCTGCTGTATTGGTTCACAATGGCGCTGCTGCTGGTGGCGGCCATCCTGTCGATCCTGATGGCTATGGGTGTGCTGTCCCACCCTGCGCGGCAGCTGGCCAGCGCCCTGGACATTCAGCAGAGAAATACATATGCAGCCTTGGATGCGCAGATGGATGAGCTGACGGCGCATGGCGTGGCCATGTCGGAAAAGCTGGGTCGGGAGCTGGATGCTTTTCTCGCGGCCAAGGGCATTCCTTTTGACGCGCTCAACGACGATCCGAAAACCATCGCGGAATTGGAAACGAGACTATACACGCCGCTGAGCACTACGCTGAGCGCCGCCTCGTGCAGCGGAATCTTCTTCTGCCTGAACGTGACCGCCAACACGGCGCTGCCCAATGCGGACGCACTCAGGGCGGGACTGTATCTGCGCTATTCCGGGCTTCAGCCCACGGTGGCGTCGGAGCAGGATGTGATCTGCTTCCGCGGCGCGGCGGAGGCGGCGCGGGGATTACAGATTCAGATGCATAACCGCTGGAATCCGGAACTGAATACCGCTCTGATTCCCGGCAGTAATAAGGTTGCCACCGGTCAGGTTGAGCGTCTGGCAGAGGGCAGCCTGTGGACAGAACGCACAGAGCTGCTGGATACATGGGAGCATGTGATGCTGCTGTGCGTACCGATTCTGGACGGCAGCGGCACTGTACGCGGGCTTTGCGGTATGGAGATCAGCGACCTCTATTTCAGCCTTTCCCACGGCACTGTGTCCAGCAACTATGGCAATATGCTGACCCTGCTGGCGCCGATCGACGGCGACAAGCTCGATCTGTCGGGGACTGTGCTGGGCGCTACCAACGGCTCGCGCCTGACGGCCGAGGGTACGCTGCACATCAAGCCGGGGAAATACTATACCATCTATACCGATGGCAAGGAGTCCTATCTGGGGCGGCACCGGCTGCTGGACGCCGCCACCTCGGACGGCATTCCGCTTGCCGCGGTGACGCTTGTAACAGCCAACACCTTCCGCATCTATGAGCGCGGGTCGCAGTTCGCGTGGTTTTTGGGCTCGGTGCTCTTTTTGCTGGCGATGCTGGTTGCGGCAACCGTGCTGTCCCGCCGCTTTGTCAAACCGATCAACGACAGCCTTGCGGCGGTCAGAGGCGGCACAACGGAGGTGGTGGCCTCCGGTATTTCGGAGATCGACGAGCTGCTGACCATGATCCGTACCCGGCCGGCGGGCGCGCTGCCGCCCGATGTGGAGGCGCGGCTGTGCGGCTTTGCGGAGAGAGCAGGTACGCTGACCGGCATGGAACGCACCATCCTGCAATACTATATGGACGGCTATACCGTCAAGGATATTCCTGAGCTGGCACATATCAGCGCCAGCACGGTAAAGACTCATAACCGCAATCTGTACCGAAAGATGGGGGTAGATTCGTTCGATGAGCTGAAGGTGTATATTGAGCTGTTCGCCAGCTGCGGCCGCAGTGGTGAGCTGCTGAAAAGATAAGAAAGACGATAGCAGAGTGCACAATCCAAGCCACATTGGATTGTGCACTCTGTCTACGCCTAAGGGCGATTTTCACGTTTACCGGCAAAATTCACCCTTGGGGTAATAGAAATTTTTCGTAAAACCACATATAAGTGTGTATATAGCTGAGCGTGAGTACGGGAAAGAACTGCGACGTAAGCAAGGAGGGACTGGAATGCGCCGCATCATTAAAGCGTCCATGGAGGACAGATCCTCTATGGAAAGATTTCAGTTTTCATTGCGCTGTGCGGTATGCGGCTTCCTTTGGGAAAGTCAGCCGGTGCGCTTCTCCAAGGCAGGGATGCAGCCGGAGAGCGAAGGAAAGCGCGTGATTTTTCAGGCGCTGTACCGGCGGGAGCGAGAGGAAGCCTTCGAGTGGGCCGTCACAGAGGCGCTGGAGCATTTCAGCCTGTGTCCCATTTGCAAGCGGCTGGTTTGTGACCGGTGTTTCCTGCTGGGCGAGGATATTGACCTGTGTACGGACTGCGCGGCGTTCTTACAGGAGAGCGGCGAGCCGGTAGAGAGCTCATTCACAAAACACGGCTGAAGCGGAGGAACTGCCCATGAAATGGAAGGGCTGGATAGGAGGTGTGCTGCTGGTCATGATGCTTTTCGGAACGCTGCCCCGCCTGCCGGGTGGAAAACGAGGGCAGCTTCTGCACCGGCTGCGGCTTGGCGAAGCCGCTGACCTGCGAAGCCTGCGGCTGGCAGCCCAAGCCGGGCGCTTCGGCTCCGGCATACTGCCCGGAATGTGGCAACCGTCTCAAATGAGACGTGCCGATACATGCACATTCAGATAGGAAGAAACAATAGGAGAAAACAGTAAAAACAGGAGGAACGGTGATGAAAAGCATGAAAAAGCTGGCGGCTCTGCTTCTGGCGCTGGTGATGACGCTGACGCTGGCGGCCTGCGGAGGCGGCAAGGGCAGCTCCAAGACCAACCCCGTGGTGGGCAAGTACATCGGCGAGACGGTTCTGTCCTTCGACGAGTGGGTGCCCATGGACGAGGTGTATGATCTGGGTGACAACTACATTGAGCTGAAAGAGGACGGTACGGGCTGCTTTATGCTGGACGGCGACCCGACGACCATCGCGTGGAAGCTGGATAAGGACGGCGCCCTGACGCTGGACAGAGACGGATCAATCTGCAGCTGCACGCTGGAGGACGGCCTGATCACGGTGAATGACTACTTCGGCTTTGACCTGCAGCTGACCTTCCGGAAGGGCAGCGGCAGCAGCGGCGGGAACACCGGCACGCAGGAGCTGTCTCTTGACGACTTTGCGTCCGTCTATGGCGGCGACTGGCACGGCATGGCCGGCTTCTCGGACGCCACCGGCGACCTTGAGGCGCTGAACGACACCGCCCACGAGATTCTGGCGCGTCTGGTCTTTGACGGCAACGGCGGCTGCCAGGTCTGGCTGGCCATGTATCTGGAGGGCGAGAACGACTTCAACTTTGCCAACACCTATGCCCGCGTGGTACCCGATGACGACACCGGCCTGGAGCTGCGGGGCGAGTTCATGGGCGGCGAGATGCAGGACGGCATCCTGTCCGTGGATGAGACCGGCGCCCTGTATGTGAGCTGCGAGGTGGACTCCGATCTGGTGGACGGCTCTATCAGCCTGCTGGCCAACCTGCGGCATCTGGACGATGAGAACTGGACGGACGATGACTTTATGCCCCTGCCGGCGGACGCCGTGGCGTATTACCGCGGCAAGACCTTTATGGAGATCGCCAATACCTACGAGATCGACACCGGTCTGATCCCCGATGACGGCAGCGGCAGCACCGCTGCCATCCCCAGCGGCGGCGACAACGGCGGCCTGCCGGAGAACTATCCCTTCGAGCGCACCACCTCCAACGGCGAGGGCGAGTACGGCAAGTCCAATCCCGACGCCACCGGCCGGGCGGATCTGCCCACCATGCAGAAGGTGCGCTCGGCTCTGTGGGATATGGGCTCCGCCGAGACCTCGAAGCTGACGTATGACGACATCAAGGAAATGCTGGGCGGCGAGGACGGCATCCCCCATACCGGTATGGATGAGAGGAGCTGGAACAGTGAAAAGCACGCCTACGGCTGGTTCAACGGTGAGGGTGACTACTATGTGCTGTACTTCGTGCCGCGTGACGGCGACGAGTTCTACACGGCCGCCACCTTCTCCAGCAGCGTGAGAGGCGACAGCTGACGAACGGTACGGAAATCAGAGAAAGGAAGGACGAGATATGCAAGTAACACTGAATATGCTGCCCGCTTCGCTGGCAGAGTTCCGGAACCTGTCCCTGAACACCCCAGACGAGGTGGTGGCGGGCTTCCTGTGCGCATTGAACCTGTATGTAAAAAATCCCAACGAGGGTGTGGAGGCCATGAACATCCTGCGGGGTCCCCGCCCCATGACCCCCTACGACAGCCAGTTCCTGCGGGACCGTCTGCGGGGCAAGGAGTATCTGCCGCTGGCGTACTTCGCCGGGGCTACCCCCCAGAACAGCTACGTTCCCACCCAGCCCTATGTGCTGGACGTACTGGCCGACCCCCGTCCGCAGGACATTGAACCGGGCTATCTGCGGGTATTTATCGCCACACCCGGCGCGGACTCTCCCCGCCCCATCAAGCTGCGGCAAAAGCCCTCCACCGGCGAATGGTTCCTGTGGGAGTATTCCAGCCCGCTCAGCGGTATCCGTACCCCGGCGGCGCAGGATCCCTGGGCGTGAGCCATGAAACGGCGGTGGTATCCGCTGGCGCTGCTTCTGGCGCTGGCGCTGACCCTGACAGCCTGTCAGGTGGAGTTCATCCCCCACGGGCAGCCGGAGAACAACGGCAGCACCACGATAGACACACCGCCCCTGCCCGGCGACAACACTGATCCGGTGGATGTGACCGACCCGGTGGGCGGCGATGAGGAGCCCTCCGGCGGCAACACGGACTACACCATGGAAAAGTACCGGCGGTACCTGAGTGGCGAGTGGATCGCCGTCGAGGGCGAGATCGAGGGAGACCGGTGCAGGATGGAAGATGTAGGAATGACCGTGACGCTGGAATTCCAGGAGGCTGACGGCGTGACCGAGGACGGGCGCGGCACATGGAGCATGGGCGCATGGTACGAATATACCAACAGATATGGCGACCACGAAAAGCTGGACGGGCTGAGCGTGAAGTTCCTCGAGGGCCCCATGTACTACGGCTGCGGTAATGACGAGTGGTACGCGGAGCTGGTGGGTGGCCCGGAGAACGTAGAGTACACCGTGACCGTCATTGACAACAACTATCTGGAGCTGTACCGCTATGTGAAGGATTCAGCCATGGTGTGGCTCGTCAGGTGCGAGCGGTCGGACGGCCGGTGGATCGAGGATTAACAACGGTATTCCATTATAGGTATAGGCAGAAATAAATACAGAGAAAAGGAGATCACAAACTATGGGACTTATTAAAGCGGCACTGGGCAGCATCGGCGGCGTGATGGCGGATCAGTGGAAGGAATACTTCTACTGCGAGGCCATTCCCGAAAACGTACTGGCGGTAAAGGGTCAGAAAAAGGCCACCAAGCGCTCCAGCAACACCAAGGGCGACGAGAACATCATCACCAACGGCTCGGTCATCGCGGTGGCGGACGGTCAGTGCATGCTCATCGTGGATCAGGGCAAGATCGTGGACATGTGCGCCGCCTCCGGCGAGTACACCTATGACCAGTCCACCGAGCCGTCCCTGTTCGTGGGCGACCTGGGCGACGGTATCAAAAACGTATTCAACAACATGGCCAACCGCTTCACCTTCGGCGGCGAAGCGCCCAAGGATCAGCGCATCTACTACTTCAACACCAAGGAGCTGATCGGCAACAAGTACGGCACGCCGTCCCCCGTGCCCTTCCGGGTGGTGGATCAGCGCGCCGGCATCGACATCGATGTGGGCATCCGCTGCTTCGGCGAGTACAGCTACCGTATCAGCAACCCCATGCTGTTCTACACCAACGTGTGCGGCAACGTGGGCGAGGCTTACACCCGCGACCGGCTGGACAGCCAGCTGAAAACCGAGCTGCTGACCGCCCTCCAGCCCGCCTTCGCCAAGATCGGTGAAAACGGCATCCGCTACTCCCAGCTGCCCGGCCACACGCTGGAGCTGGCCGATGCACTGAACGAGGTGCTCAGCAAGAAGTGGCGCGACCTGCGGGGCATCGAGATCGTCTCCTTCGGCGTGTCCAGCGTGACGGCGGACGAGGAAGACGAGAAGATGCTCAAGGAGCTGCAGCGCAACGCGGCCTTCATGGATCCCACCCGTGCGGCGGCGCATCTGGTGGGCAGCCAGGGCGACGCCATGAAGATGGCGGCCTCCAACACGGCTGCCGGCCCCGCTATGGCCTTTATGGGCATGGGAATGGCCGGTCAGGCCGGCGGCATGAACGCCCAGAACCTGTTCGCCATGGGGCAGCAGCAACAGGCGCAGCAGGCGGCGGCGCAGCCCGCTCCGGCCGCTCCCGCCGGATGGACGTGCGCCTGCGGTCATGCGGGAAACACCGGCAAGTTCTGTGCCGAGTGCGGCCAGCCCAAGCCCGCGCCCGCCGGCGAGTGGAAATGTGCCTGCGGCGCGGTGAACACCGGCAAATTCTGCGCTGAATGCGGCCAGCCCAAGCCCGCCAGCGACGAGTGGACGTGTGCGTGCGGAACGGTCAACAAGGGCAAGTTCTGCGCCAACTGCGGCACGCCTCGCCCCTAAAGCCATGAAGAAGATGATCGTCATTCTTATCGCGGGCATTGTGGTGGGTATCACGATCTCGGGTCTTTATAAGCACTTTGTCACCGACCGGATAATGGACGGCAGCGGCATGGAGAACGAGTTTGCCAACGTCTTTCAGGACGCTGACACGCTGAAGAGCATCCACTGGACGCAGAGCGGCTCAAGCTACGACCACGGGTTTTGCTTCGATTTGGAAGAGGCGGACGGCGCGTATACCATCTCCGGCTGGTGCATCGACACCGGGGGAAGCGGGGAGAGGGTGGAGCGCACAGACGCGCCCCTGACGGCGGAGCAGTGGGCGGAGGTGGAGCAGTGCCTGCGGGACAACTGGCACCAGCCGCCCAAGGTGCTGCCGGAGGGTCTGTCCGTCCTCGACGGGATGGAGAGCCACCTCAGCATCACCAGCGTGAGAGAAGGCGAAACGCTTACGGCGGAATACAACGGCGAGTACGAACACGCCCTTGAGGGGCTCCTGCGGGAGCTTCTCATGGGTGCCTCCGCGGAGTATGCGCCGCCGGAGGCGTAAACAAAAACAAGATGAAATAGGGACATTGTGGAGAAAGAAAGGAGCAACACATGAGCAAGGGACAGAAATTTTTGAAGGTGACCTCGATTCTGATGATCGTTGGCGGCGCGCTGGCGGGCGTGTCGTGCCTTCTGGGTATTGCGGGCGTGGCGATGCTGGCATCCTTGGCGGACGGCCATGCAGCGGCACTGATGCTCTATCTGGCACTGGCACTGGCTCTGGCGGCGGCGGTGGCGGAGTTTATCGCCGGACTGAAGGGACTGAAGACCTGCAAGACCGGCGGCGACGCCCACAAGTGCGTGGTCTGGGGCGCAGTGGTGGCAGGCATCACGGTGGTCTCCTCCGTGATGAACGTGGCGGGCGGCGGCAGCGTCGACGCCATGAGCATCCTGCTGAGTCTGGTGGTGCCGGGTCTGTATATCTACGGTGCCATGCAGGTGCAGAAGGGTGACTGGCAGCCCCAGCAGCCCAAGACCGCACAGGCAGTCCAGCAGCCCCGCCAGCCCAGCAGCCCCTACTCTCAGGTTCCCCAGCAGCCCCAGCAGGCTCCGTATGCCGCGGCTCCTCAGCAGCCGATCCAGCCGGAGCAGACCGCTGCCGCTCCCGCCTTTTGCCCGTCCTGCGGCGTCAAAGGCTCCGGCGAGAAGTTCTGCCAGAACTGCGGCGCACCCCTGCGCTGACCATTTCCCTGACCGCCCCTGCGGGCGGAAAAACAAATCGTTATGTAAATAAAGAAAGGAACTCTACCATGAAAAAATCGATCACGCTTGTATTGGCCGCATTGATGATGCTCTCCCTCGCTGCCTGTGGCGGCGGCAGCAAGGATAAGGGCGGCGCTCTGCCCGGCATTGATATGAAATCCACGGACACACAGACCGTGACCTCTGACAGAGCAACACTGGAAGTGCTGAATGAGACATTCTTCACCTATCTGGGCGGCCTGAACTACTTCACCGACAGCGATCCCCAGGCGAAGCTGACCTATGCGGATCTCAAGGAGCACATCGGCGTGGATTGCTCCGAGTACCAGTACCAGGAGGAGTACCAGCGCGGTGTATACACCTGGTACGCCGCCGAGGATGAGGCGTGCTGCCTGACCCTGTTCTTCGGCGACAACGGCAAGCTGGTGGCTGCCGGTGCGTACAACCTCAGCCTTTGATCGACCCTGACTGACCGTATTCATATCTGAACGCCATTTTCCACGGGAGCGGCTCAAGGCCGCTCCCGCAGCGGAAAGGAGAGAGAACAATGGCATCCCAAATCACCAACTATAAATGCCCGGCGTGTACCGGCCCCCTGCACTTTGTAGGCGCCTCCGGTATGCTGGAATGTGATTTCTGCGGCGCGAAATATGACGTGGCGCAGATCGAAGCTCTGTACGCAGAGAAAGAGGCCAAATCCGTGGAGGCCACGGAAAAGGCCAACGCCAAGGCGGAGGAGAACCGCCAGAAAATAGCGGAGATGGAGGCACAGGGGTGGGATACCTCCGGTCTCAACAGCGACTGGGGCGCGGAGGCCGACGGCATGAAGGCCTACAACTGCCCCAGCTGCGGCGCGGAGCTGATCTGCGACGCCTCCACCGCCGCTACCTCCTGCCCCTATTGCGGCAATCCCACCGTGGTGCCGGGGCAGTTCAGCGGCGCACTGAAGCCGGACTTCGTGATCCCCTTCAAGCTCAGCAAGGAGGACGCGGTGGCAGCCCTGAAGAACCACTATAAGGGCAAGCCCCTGCTGCCCAAGGCGTTTACCAACGGCAATCACATTGAGGAGATCCAGGGCGTGTACGTCCCCTTCTGGATGTTCGACGGTCAGGCGGAGGGCTCTGTGGACTATGAGGGTCTGATCATCCATGTCTACGAGAGCGGCGACTACGAGATCACCGAGACGGAGCACTACGACGTGCACCGCGGCGGCTCCATCTCCTTTGAAAAGGTGCCGGTGGACGCCTCCAGCAAGATGCCCGACGACCACATGGACTCCATCGAGCCGTATGACTATGCCGGTCTGAAGCCCTTTTCCACCGCCTATCTGCCCGGCTTTCTGGCGGATAAGTACGACGTGACGGTGGAGGAGAGCCACGACCGGGCAGACGGACGGTGCTCCGCCTCTCTGGAGGGCGCGCTGCGCCGCACCACCACGGCGTATGACAGCTGCGTTCCCCTGCGGCAGGACATTCGCCTGCGGCGCGGCAAGGTACACTATGCGCTGCTGCCGGTTTGGATGCTGCATACCAAGTGGAACGGCAAGGACTTCCTCTTTGCCATGAACGGGCAGACCGGCAAGCTGGTGGGCGACCTGCCCACGGACATGGGCAAGTTCTGGGCGATCTTCGCCGCCGTCGCCGCGCCGGTGACGGCCATCGCGGCACTGATCATGATGCTGTTTTAAGGAGGGCGGCCGAGATGAAAAAAAGACTTTTTACATGCCTGCTGGCGCTGCTGGCGGTGCTGACGATGATCGTTCCCGCGTGGGCGGAGCAGACGGAGGACGACCTGTTCGTGTACGATACGGAAAACCTGCTGACCGAGGACGAATGGCTGGAGCTGGAGCTGCTGGCCGACGAGATCTCCTGGCGGTACGATTGCGCCGTCTACATCGTCACCATCTACGACTACGAGGACTATGACAGCGACATCCACTACGCGGCGGTGAACATCTACGACAACAACAGCTTCGGCATCGGCGAGAACCGCGAGGGCATCATGCTGATGCTGAGCACATACGACCGCGACTACGACCTGTACGTTCGCGACGGCGGCACCGCCGAGTACGCAGTCAACAAGTATGGCCGCCACCAGATGACAGAGGAGTTCCTCGACAACTTTGCCGACGATGACTGGGCGGGCGGCTTCAGGGACTATCTGAACGCCTGCGCCGAGTATCTGAGCCTTGCCGAGCAGGGACACCCCGTCAGAAAGCCGCTGATCAAGGTGCTGCCTATGGCGCTGGGTATCGGCGTCGTTCTGGCTCTGGCCGTATGCCTGTTCCTGAAGGCCAAGATGAAGTCCGTCCGTCAGGGCGCGGAGGCGGATACCTACGTGACGGCCGAGGGGCTGAACCTTACGGAGCAGTACGACAACTATACCCACACCACTGAGACCCGCCGCAAGATCTCCCGGGACAGCGACGGCGGCAGCAGCGACCATTCCGGCGGCGGAGGCTCCAGCACAAGCGGTAAGTACTGAGCGGTGAAAGGAGGATCCGATGAAAAAAAATCCCATCCTCTGTCTGCTGCTGGCGCTGGCGATGATGCTGACGCTGACAGCCTGCCAGATAGATATCCCCGGCGTCGGGACCGTCCGCATCAACGACGGCAGCAAAAACGACCATGATGCGGATGGCTCCCCTGCGGGGAACAGCTATGACACCTCCCTTGCCCAGCTGCGTGAGGAGGCGATGGACTTGCCCTCCTACCTCTTCGCAGCGGCGTATATCGGCAGCTCGGCGGGCGGCCCCGACGATCTGGAGCTTCCCCTGCAGGAGTGGGTGCGCACGGCGGCGCCGGAGCTGTGTGCCCAGTATCCGTTCGTCCAGAATATCCCCCGTGAACGGGTGGTGGGCAACGGCGGCAGCCTGTTCTGCGTGGTGCCCCGCGACCCCGACGCCACCCTTGCGGTGAACCGCATCCGGTGGAACCCCCAGAACGAGGACTACGACAATCTGGAGGTGCTCTACCGCAGCGAGAGCGGCGACCCGATCCTGCTGTATGCCTGCGCCGATATGGGCGAAAGCCCCTATCCCGACACGGAGGTCATCGTGACGGACAGCACCGGCAAAACCGTCACGTGGTACCCCATCTACGGCATCACGGCGCTGCCCTACGACTATGAATACGACCTGCCTCTGGGCTACAGCTTCACCGTCTGCGACGAGGACTACGGCGGCGACATGATCGAAGAGTCCATGTGGACGACCCCTACGGCGGAGCAGCTGGCCAGGTACGTCTGGACGTGGCAGGGCGATCTTGCGGAGCAGCCCGCCACGGCCACCATGTCCCTGACACAGGGCAGCGGCGCGGAGCCGGGACAGATCACCTTCACATGGTGGTATACCAAGGACTACGGCGATCCGCAGGAGATCTATGAGGGCAGCTGGTCCCTGACGGACAGCGGAGAGCATATAGATCTGACCATGACCCGCAGCGGCGGCCGGCAGTATACAAAGGGCGAGGCACCCTCCACGGTGTCGGGCATGTTCCCTGTGCAGGTACCCGCGGCCTTCGATGTCTTCCCGGTGCTGAACGTGACCGGCGGAGGCGGCGCCTACGGGTTCCCCATCCAGCAGATCCCCAACGAGCTTCTCATGTTTGAGCCCGCTCAGGGGTAAATGACGGTAAAATACAGAAAGGAGGTGCCCATGCACAACAACAAAAAAAAGCTGGTCAGGTCGCTTGCGGCGATGCTGCTGGCCTTGGCCATGACGCTGCCGCTGACGGCCTGTCAGGTGGAGATACCCGGCATGGGAACCATCAACATCAACGACGGTGCATCGGACGGCGACACCGCCAAAACCAACGGCGGCGAGCCGGAAGCCTACGACGACTCTCTGGATCTGCTGCGGCAGCTGCTGGACGAGCGTCAGCAGGACGAGCGCCTCGCGGTGGCCTACATCGGCGATATCGATGGCAGCCTGAGTGATCTGGCGGTTCCGCTGCGGGACTGGATCAACGATACGGCGCCGGGGCTGTGCGCCCAGTATACCTTTGTTCGGAATATCCCGCAGGAGCGGGTGGTGGGCGACAGCGGAAGCCTGTTCTGCTTGGTGCCCCGTGATCCCAACGCCACCGTGGCGGTGAACCGCGCCCGGTGGAACGAGGCGAAGGGCGGCTACGAGACCCTTGAGGTGCTCTACCGCAGCGAGAGCGGCGATCCGATCCTGCTGTTCGTCTCCAACGATCTGGGGACTGTCCCCACCGATACCACGGAGCTGCTCTTGACCGACAGCCACCCCGATACCCTGAGCTGGTATCCCATCCCCGGAATCGTGGCGCTGCCCTACGACTCCGAGAACGAACGGAGGATGGCCTACGACTTCACCTTTTACTCACAGGAGGGGAACGACGGCTTCGGCAGCGACATCGGCTGGACGTGTCCCTCCGGCTCCCAGCTGACGCAGGAGATATGGGCGTGGCAGGGTCATACGGATAAGCCCGCTCTGGCCACTCTGGAGCTGCACGCCAACAGCAGTCAGGAGGACTATTGGGGCTCGGCCACCTTCACCTGGTGGTACGAAAGCGACTTCGTCACACCGGAGGAGGTCTATACAGGCGACTGGGGGCTGACCGCCAACGGGGAATACTCCGGCGTGATAATGCTGGATCTGACCCGCACCGGCGGCAAAAGATACACGCCCGGCGAGACGGAACGGATCATCCACGACGGCTTCATCGTGCAGGTTCCCATGGCCTTCGAGGACTACACCTATCTGTCCGTTGACAAGGGACAGCACGGCTCCTATCTGCCCATTCAGTTAGAGCCGGACACGGTGATCTACTTCTATCCCCAGTGAACGGAGTAAGCGTGTGTGAACACGGAAAAGAGGCGACCCATGCGTAAATGCCGGAAAGGGCTGGCGGTGATCCTTTACGCGGTTCGTCTGAGATCAATTTGCAAACACCTCATCTAAAATAGCCATAAGGCGGCGGACATTACCTGTCCGCCGCCTTATGGCGCGTATTCCTCCTTGCGGGGAAACCTTCGTTTGTCAGCCTATATCGGCGGAGAGTGCCTTGTCGATTTGGGCTTGCAGTGCCTCCGCCTGCTTCTTTTCCGTAATAGCGCCCACGATGGGGTCGCCCACGATGTTGCCGTTCCTGTCAACCACATAGGTGGTGGGATAGGCAAAGATATTGGTGGTGAACTTTCCCGCCTCACCGTTGGAAGCGAAATACACATTCTGATAGGTCGCGCCCTTCTTGGCCAGTACATCCTTTGCCTCAGAGATGGCCGTCTCGTCGCCGTCCAGCGTGAAGGTGTTGACGCCGATGAGGGCGCCGCCCTTCTCCGCAAGCTCCTTGTTCAGCGCATCCAACTCACCAAGCTCTCCTACGCAGGGATTGCAGGTGGTGAACCAGAAATTCACCACGGTGACGGCGTTTTTGGCGAACAGCTCGCTGCTCTTCACCGTGTTACCGTCCAGATCCTTGCCCTCAAAGGCAGGAAACTTCTGCATACTGCCATCGTCAGGCGGCGTGGTCTTATCGCTGCCCGCCGGTACGCTCATGCTGCCATCCTCTGCGGGCGTTTCGGATAAGCTGGGGAATTTTTCCTCCAATGCGGCCAGCCGGTCCTCGATATTTTTGATTTCCGTGGCTTTTTCCTTCAGCAGCTCGTACTCCTCGTCGGTGAACTGCTCCTTGGCGGCTTCAATGGTGCTCAGCAGAAATTCGCCGTAGTTTTTGCCGTCCTCCATCATGGCCATACCCTTGTCGGCGGACAGAAAGACCTTCTCCCACAGCTCGGTGTTCTCCGCCTGGATGGCGTTCTCCTGTGCCACCAGCTGATCGTACAGAGTTTTTGCCTCCTCGAGGGTCTGGGGCTCGCCGTCGCCGCCGCCGTTCTCCGCGGGCTTCGTACCGCAGGCGGCCAGAGACAGCACCAGCACAGCGGCCAGCAGCAGTGTGATGATTTTCTTTGCGTTCATTTTGTTTCCTCCGTTTTTAATTCATTTGCAGGTTCTTTTTTACCGTCTCCAAAGCCGTAGCGGAAGCTGACGGCGCTGGTAGGACAGGCGCGGACGCACATCCCGCAACGGATGCACTCGGCATGGTTGGGCGTTTTCGTCACGTCCACGTCCATCTTGCAGGCCTTGGCGCATTTCCCGCAGGAGACGCACTTGTTTTTATCCACCTTCATCTGGAAGAGGGACACCCGGTTGAACAGCGCGTAGAACGCGCCCAGCGGGCAGAGCCACTTGCAGAACGGTCGGTAGAACAGTACGCTCAGCGCAATCACCGACAGCAGGATGCTGAATTTCCATGTAAACAGCTTGCCCAGCGCCGCCCGGATGCCGGAATTGGCAAGGGACAGCGGAATGGCTCCCTCCAGCACACCCTGGGGGCAGAGGTACTTGCAGAAGAAGGGGTCGCCCATGCCCACGTCGTTCACAAGGAATGCCGGCAGCAGAAAGACCATCACCAGCAGAACGGCGTACTTCAGGTATGTCAGCGGCTTCAGCTTCTTTGTGGAGAGCTTCTTCGTGGGGATCTTATGCAGCAGCTCCTGAAACCAGCCGAAGGGACACAGAAAGCCGCAGATAAAGCGCCCCAGCAGCACGCCCAGCAAAATGAGAAAACCTGTGATATAATAGGAGAAGCTGAATTTGGACGAGCCTACCACCGCCTGAAACGCCCCGATGGGACAGGCGCCGGAGGCCGCCGGGCAGGAATAGCAGTTCAGCCCCGGCACACAGACGGTTTTCCCCGCTCCCTGATACAGTCCGCCCTTGAGGAAATTCGGCAGGTGCAGGTTGGTCAATAGGGCTGCCCCCGCCTGTATCCAGCCCCGAAGGCGGGACAGGGCCTGTGATACATTTGAAAACTTCTTACCCAATGCCCACACACTCCAGACATAATTTGATTGCTTTGCTCAGTACTGTCGCCGCTTCGCCCCGCCAGACGCCGAAGCACAGCATGGCGGCTCCCGCCAGCAGCAGCGTGACTTGCGACGCGGCCTTCTTCCTGTGACTCATTTTGATCATCCTTTCCTGTTTCTGCGGCCTATCATAGCACAGGCGGGTTAAAATCCCTGTTAAGAACCAAAATTTAACACAAATCTTATCCGCTTCTGCTATAATAAGGGCGAAGAAATGAAAAGGAGGGCGTTTATGCATCTTTTGATTGTAGAGGACGAACGCGCCCTATGCGAGACCATCGTCCGCAGCCTGCGGCGGCTGGCCTACAGCGTAGACTATTGCTACGACGGGGATAAGGCTCTTGAGCTGCTGGGTGTGGAGCGCTACGATCTGATACTTCTCGACCTGAACCTGCCGGGCAAGGACGGCATGACGGTGCTGCGCACCCTGCGGCAGACCGACCGGGAGACGCGGGTGCTGATCCTCTCCGCCCGCAGCGAAGTGGAGGACAAGGTGCAGGGGCTGGATGCCGGGGCGAACGACTATCTGGCGAAGCCCTTCCACTTGGCGGAGCTGGAGGCCCGCATCCGCAGCCTGACATTGCGGCAGTTCACCCAGCAGGATGTGCTGCTAAGCTGCGGAGGCCTGACCTTTGACACCCGCTCCCGTACCGCCACCGTCAACGGGCAGACACTGACGCTCACCCGGAAGGAAACGGGGATATTGGAATATTTAATGGTACATCAGGGGCGACCGGTGAGTCAGGAGGAGCTGATGGATCATGTCTGGGACAACAGCGTGGACAGCTTCAGCAATTCCATTCGCGTCCACATCTCCGCCCTGCGCAAAA
>OLWA01000678.1_pt1 | contig 40768 bp, 37 predicted proteins | sample 1673251 | NCBI WGS metagenome assembly OLWA01 (sample SAMEA3178937, study PRJEB25190) | human gut metagenome | biome: human gut; feature: human-associated habitat; material: faeces | place: Austria | collected 2013 | reverse complement strand
GAGTAGGTAACCGCCCCCTTCGAGGCTGCAAGCAACCCTTGCAGCCTCTTTTTTTACCCATACCCCAACCGATTATTGTAAATTTGACATAGCGCTGCAGCGCCACACTTTACCGCGTGTACACCGAGGTGGCGCAAATGAAAAAGGGGCTGTGGACAGCCCTCGGAGATGTTTTGGCGTTTTGCCTGATTATTGCGACATGAGCTGCATGGCGCGCTTGCGGTCGATACCGAGCTTGATTGCCTTGGTGAGGTCGGCTCGCGCATCATCGTTCATATAGCGCATCTTGTTCAGGTAGGCGCGGTATAGATATAGTTCGCCATCTTCCGGATTGATTTCAAGTCCGGAACTTATGTCGGCGGAAGCTTCGTTAAGGCGTTGAAGCATGAGATAGCACACTGCGCGTGCTCCATACATTTCCGTTGTTTCCGCTATTTCAAGGATAGCTGTGTAATAAGGTATGGCTTTTTCCCATTGTTCTGTCGCTGAATAGTAGGAGGCATATGCAATCTTTGTTTCCTGCGCTTCAGGCGATAGAATTTCCAGCCGTTCGCAATCTTTAAGCGACTTTTCAAATTCATCTTGTCGCAGCGACATTATGGCGTGCATATACAGCGGCTCTATGAGAGTAGAGTCAAGTTCGATTATCCGCGAATAGTCGTCATAAGCCTCCTTGTCGCGTCCGAGCGCTGTCAATACCTGTGCCCTGTTGGAAAGCACGGTGACGGAGACAGGAGCGCGCCTGTGGGCTTCGTCGAGTGTGGCTATGGCGAGACTGTCGTTGCCAAGGTTATAGCGCACTATGCCGAGATTGGAAAGCAGCAGGATATTGGAGGGGTTGAGCGGCTGCGAGTCGATAGCCTCGGTCAGATAATCTTCCGCATCCTTCCATTTGCCTTCGGCTATAGCCTTATCGGCTTCGCCTACAAGATCAAAGTAAGATTGTGCCATAATCGCAGGCGAGGCACAGCTCAAAGCAATGATTGCCGCAGCAGTCTTGAAATGTGATTGCATGTCGTGTTACTGTGTTTATTGTGCAAATATAGCTTTAATTCTGTTAGTTAATAAAGATATTAGTCAGCGTTTAGAGTATTTTATGATTTATAACAAAAAAGAATTGTTACCTTTGTACAATTATGAGACATTACATTATCGCATTAATCTTAGCTTTGACGGTTACAGCGTGTGGCAACGACGAGCCCCTTACCACGGTGTCGCGCACGGTGCTTGTCTATATCGCCGGCAATAACAGCCTCGGATATACGTATGATGAAAGAGATATAGCCGAGATGGAGACTGCCGTAAAAGCAGGTGCGCTTAATGGCGGGCGTCTGTTGGTATATCATGCCGATGTCACCGGCAATCCAGTGCTTGCCGAGATTACTGAAGACGGCTACACTCCGCTTATGGAGTATAAGGATGGCTTGTCGTCGGTGTCAGTCGGAGCGATGAAGCAGGCTTTCAGCGACATGCGTGCTGTAGCCCCCGCCGATGATTACGGTCTTGTCTTGTGGAGCCATGCCAGCGGATGGATTGACTATGGAAGGAGCCCGGAAACCAAACTTAACAGGTCATGGGGTATAGACGGGAAATATCAGATGACCATTCCTGACCTTGGTAGGGCGCTTGAAGGGGAGTATTTCTCGTTTATATATTTTGACTGCTGCTTCATGGGCAACATCGAGTCGCTGTATGAGATACGTCACGCCACGCCCTATGTGGTCGCATCCCCGGCAGAGACGCCTCTTGACGGAATGCCATATGACCTTAACGTGGAGTGTTTTTTTAAGAAGACTCCTGACCTTGTCGGGGCAGCAGAAAATACATTTTCGACCTACGATAACCTTTCAGGCAGAAGCCGGAGCTGCACGATGTCAGTCTATGACATGGCTTATATTGAAGATGTGGCTTCTGCCACGCGTGCTGTCATGCTTGACAATGCCGTTGCCGCCGAGGGATTTGTGCAGCAGCAGTATGGCACCGCCGGGTTCAAGGGCTTGTTTTATGACTTGACCCACTATATGTATTCGCTGTCGACTGACGGAAACGCTCTTGCCGCTTACGAGACTGCGATGGATAAATTTGTCATCTATGAGGCTCACACTCCGCAGATGGCGTTAAGCTTGCCTGCCATAGATTTGAACAATTGCTACGGTGTGTCGTGTTACATAGTAGAGGCGAGCGACGGGCAGTTGACTCTCACCGGCAATTATAGCGATTTGCAGTGGTGGAAAGATGTCGTGGCTCCCGTCTATGGCCTATAGACTGATTAAATAATCATAATTCAAGTATATTAATCAATTATATGTTAAGCGGACAATTTGATCAGATAATACAGAGCGCCACTTCACAGCTTCCCGCTCCTGCCGCTCCCGCCGACACTGTGGCAAAGGCGTCGTCAACGGGCATGAAGGCTCTCGAAAACATGTCGTTGGACGACTTCATCAACCGCGCTGTCAGCGGTATCGTGGACTTCGCGATACACCTTGCCATAGCCATATTGGTCTTTTATGTAGGCAAGTTCATAATACAGCGCATCTACAAGATGGTTGACTCAATCTTTATAAGGCGACAGTTTGACCGCTCATTGTCGACATTTATTCTAAGCCTTATAAGGATTCTGCTCTATTTCATCCTTGTCGTGACGGTGATAGGCATCCTCGGAGTAGAGACAAGCTCATTCCTTGCGATATTTGCCTCAGCCGGTGTCGCAATCGGTCTGGCGCTGAGCGGCACGTTGCAGAACTTTGCCGGGGGAGTGCTTATACTGCTCCTCAAGCCTTATAAAATCGGAGATTATATCGAGGCGCAAGGTTTTGCCGGAACGGTAAAGGAAATTCAGATTTTCAGTACGATAATAAACACTGCCGATAACAAGCAGATTATAATCCCCAACGGACCTCTGTCGACGAGCACTATCAACAACTACTCCAAGGAGGATTACCGTCGGGTCGACTGGACGGTCTCCATAGCTTATGGCGATGACGTGACTGCCGCTAAAGACGCTATCCTTGATATGCTTTTGTCTGACCCGCGAGTGGTGAAAAAGTATGTGGAAGATGACAGAAAGGAGCGTAACATGCCTCAGCCGGTTTCTGACCGCGATGCTGAGGACGCTGAGAGGACGCTTGATGAGCCGATAAAGATACCCTGGTGGCAGCGCGCTTTTTCAAGCAAGAAAAAGGTTGCCGGTATCACCCACAAGATAGAGGAGCGTCATGCCCGGGCAAAAGCCTTGCTTGAGAAAGCCGACAGGGCGCCGTTTGTAGCGTTGAACACACTAAATGCAAGCAGTGTCGACCTTGTCGTGAGGGCATGGACTCCCGCGTCGACTTATTGGCCGCTATATTTCGAGATGAACGAGCGGTTTTACAAAGAGTTACCGGAAAAGGGATTTCATTTCCCATTTCCGCAGATGGATGTACATATTCAGAATGCCACTTCTTAAAAGTTTAATTTAATATAAAAGGAGAACTTGTATAGCCATTTTTTAAAAAGAAATGGCTATATTTGCAATTATGCCGTAAGACTGCTTTCGCAATTCTCTCCGCTATGCGATGAACGGCGGTCGTGGACAGCCTTGTCTCTCTCTTCAGCTCATGTGACACATGGGCATTTTTGCTATGCAAAAAATAAAAAACAACATAAATGATAAGTAAATGGAATTACTTACCCCTTACTACAGAACAACAAAGATTAGAGACGGAATTGGCGTCCAAATACGCCAAATGTCATCCTATTAGCGAGCTACTGGTACAACGTGGCATTTCTTCGGTCGACGAGGCGGAGCGTTTTTTCCACCCGTCGCTCAAGGACTTGCACGACCCGTTCCTTATGCCCGATATGGACAAGGCTGTAAACAGGCTTAATAAAGCCATGGGGTCAAAGGAGAAAATTATGGTGTTTGGAGACTATGATGTCGACGGGACTACATCTGTCGCGCTTGTCTACAAATACCTGCAAAATTTTTACTCCAATATAGAATATTACATACCCACCCGTTATGACGAGGGCTATGGCATTTCGATGAAAACCATCGACGAGGCCCATGACGAGGGGGTGAAACTGATTATTATCCTGGATTGCGGCATCAAGGCAATCGAGGAGATAAAGTATGCGGCGTCGCTTGGCATAGATTTCATAATCTGTGACCATCATGTGCCTGACGACGAGCTGCCGCCTGCTGTGGCGATACTCAATCCCAAGCTGGAGGGCAGCACATATCCGTGTCCCCATCTTTCAGGATGCGGTGTAGGGTTCAAGTTCATGCAGGCATTTGCCAAAAGCAATGGAATCGTAGGCAATGATCTTGAAAACATGCTTGATCTTGTCGCAGTAAGTATTGCCGCCGACATTGTGCCTATGGTCGGTGAAAACCGTATTCTCGCCTATTGGGGTCTGAAACGGATAAATGCCAATCCTAACGTAGGTCTGCGTGCCATTATCAAGATCTGTCAGCTCGGCAACCGCGAGATTACGATCAGTGACGTTATCTTCAAGATCGGTCCGCGCATCAATGCCTCTGGTCGCATGCAGAGTGGCAGGGAGGCAGTAGAGCTGCTTGTGTCGCGTGACTTTGCCGACGCTTATCAGAAAGCAAAGAATATCGACCAGTATAATCGCGACCGCAAGGAGCTTGACAAGCGCATCACTGAAGAGGCCAACACGATTCTTGAAAGTCACGGCTCGCTTCTTTCCGACAAAAAGTCGATTGTAATCTACAATAAAGACTGGCATAAGGGCATAATAGGTATTGTCGCCTCCAGACTTACTGAGCTTTATTATAAGCCTTCGGTCGTATTGACACTGTCAAACGGTCTTGCCACCGGTTCCTCGCGCTCCGTGCAGGGATTTGATGTCTACAGCGCTATCGACGCGTCGCGTGACCTGCTTGAGAATTTCGGCGGTCACACATATGCTGTGGGTCTTTCGATGAAAGAAGAGAATATCCCGGAATTTACCCGGCGTTTCGAGGAGTATGTGGCTAAAAACATACTGCCTTCTCAGCTGACTCCCCAGCTTGACATAGATGCCTATGTGACATTTTCTGAAATTACACCGGAGTTCATCTCGCTGTTGCGAAAGTTTAATCCATTCGGACCAGGAAATCAGAAACCGATGTTCTGTAGCCGTGGCGTACTTGATTTCGGCACGAGCAAACTCGTCGGCAAGCATCTTGAGCATATCAAGCTTGAACTTGTCGACAATACATCAGGGAAGGTGTTTAACGGTATCGCGTTCAATATGGGGCGTTACTTCGACCATATCCATGCCCGCAAGCCGTTTGACATATGCTACACGATTGAGGAAAACAAGCATCAGAGCGCGGCAAGCAGTATCCAGCTACAGGTAAAGGGTATCCGCGTGGCAAACGACGATTAGACTCAGCCATGCCGCTTTCTCCCCGCGACATATTGTCACGTTACTGGGGTTATGATGACTTCCGCCCTCTCCAGCTTGACATCATAGAGTCGGTGCTTGGCGGTCATGATACACTCGGTCTGCTCCCTACCGGGGGCGGCAAGTCGATTACATTTCAGGTGCCGGCAATGTTGCTTCCGGGGCTTACTGTGGTCGTCACGCCTCTTATCTCGTTGATGAAAGACCAGGTCGACAATCTGCGTGACCGGGGAATCAAGGCTACATATCTTCACGCGGGACTCACGCGCGGAGAGCAGACCCTTGTGTTTGACAGGTGTCGCCTCGGTAGGGTGAAACTCCTTTATGTCTCGCCTGAGAAGCTGCGCTCCGAGTCATTCATCGCTGTATTACGCGAGATTCAGGTAAGCCTTATTGTCGTGGATGAAGCCCACTGTATCTCCCAATGGGGCTATGATTTCCGTCCGTCCTATCTTCTGATAGGCGAGTTGCGCGGACACTTCCCGTCGACGCCCGTGCTTGCATTGACTGCCTCGGCGACACCGGAGGTGGTGGATGATATAATGGCTCGTCTCGGCTTCGACGGCAGGAGAGTGTTTGCAAAGAGTTTTTCGCGTGACAACCTTTCTTATGTCGTGCGCAATGACATCTATAAGGACCGTCAGCTTGTCAATATACTCTCGTCGACCTGTGGCAGCGCTATTGTATATGTAAGGTCGCGCAAGCGCACCCGTGAAATCGCCGCGATGCTTGATAACGCCGGCATATCTGCGGGATATTACCATGCCGGACTTGACATTGAAGAGAAAAACGAGCGGCAACGCGCTTGGAAGGATGATGAAGTAAGGGTGATGGTCGCCACCAACGCTTTCGGCATGGGCATTGACAAGCCCGATGTCAGGGTAGTGGTTCATTATGACCTCCCGTCATCGCTTGAAGAGTATTATCAGGAGGCTGGTCGTGCGGGGCGCGACGGCAAAGAGTCGTTTGCCGTGCTGCTCGTGGCAAAGACCGACAAGGCACGTCTTACCCGCATGATTTCTGACGCGTTTCCTGACAAGGAGTTTATCCGTCGTGTTTACGAGCTTGCAGGCAATTTTGTGAATGTCGCTGTCGGGAGCGGCTACAATATGGTCTACGAGTTCAATTTCGCGCTTTTTGTGAAGACTTACGGTCTACCCCCGCTCCCTACACGGAGTGCCATGCAGTTGCTTACCCAGTCGGGCTATTTTGAGTTTATCGAGGAAGTGACAATGCAGTCGCGCGTCATGATTATAGCCAAAAAAGAGGAGTTCTACGGCATTAGGCTTGAAGAGGAGGAGGAGAGTGTGTTCAACATCCTTCTGCGCAGCTATACGGGACTGTTTGCCGATTATATATATATCAATGAGGCTGTCATTGCGCGTCGAGCCGAAGTAACGGAGCAGAAGGTCTACGAGACGCTGCTCAAACTCTCGCGCATGCGTGTGTTGCAATACATTCCACGCAAGAGTACGCCATATCTGTATTATACCACTTCGCGTGAGCTGCCTAAGCATGTGGCGTTGCCTCTCAGCGTTTACGAGCATCAGCGCAAGCGTCTTGAACGGCGTATTGAGTCGATGAGACGCTTTGCCTTCGCCGATGATGAATGTCGGGTCAATGTCATGCTCCGGTATTTTGGAGAGAATCCGGAGAAGGATTGTGGAAAGTGTGACGTATGTCGCGGCAAGCGTAGCCGCAAGCGTTCATATGACGGACTTTCCGAGTCTCTTTTGTATATGGTCGAGCGCGAGCCGCGCACAATCGACTACCTTGTCAAGGAGTCGTCATGCCGCAAGGATGTGGTGATAGAGGAGGTGAGGCGTCTTGTGTCGCGCGGCAAGCTTGTAATAACGTCAGGAGACATGATTTCTAAGAAAAAATGATTAAGATGGAAAATAAGATTATTGCAGTCGCCCCGATGCAGGGCTATACCGATGCCCCCTTCAGGCACTTTCATTCCGCGATTTATGATGGGGCAGGTGACATGTATTGCTCTCCGTTTATCAGGGTGGAGCATGGTGAGATACGCCGCCGTGACCTTCGTGACATAACATCGGAGTTCAACAGCGGCATGAATCTGCTTCCCCAGATAATATTTCGTGACCTTGACGAGTTCCGCCGGCTTGTGGAGGCGGTGGCAGGTGCAGGCTATGGAAAAATAGACCTCAATATGGGCTGTCCGTTTCCTCCGCAGGTTAAAAAGGGGCGTGGTGCGGGAATGATTTTGAATCCGGCGGAACTTGAGCGTATCGTCTCTGCCGTCAATTCTTATCAGGAGATACACTTTTCAGTGAAAATGCGTCTTGGAGTGACGTCTCCCGATGAGTTCCGTGCTGTAGTGCCGTTGCTCAACGAGATGCGTCTTGAGCATGTGACGGTTCATCCGCGTGTAGCCGCGCAGCAATATGGCGGCGAGTTATATATGGCACAATATGAGGAGCTTCGTGACGCCTTGTCTCATCCTGTGATATATAATGGCGATATCATCTCGCCTGCCGATATTGATGCCGCTCTTAGCCATGGCGACGGAGTCATGATAGGGCGTGGCATACTTGCACGACCGTCTATTATCGCCGAGTGGCGTGAGGGAAGAGAGTGGAATGACAGTGAACGCCTTGAAAAGATATTGCAATTGCACGCCGGAATCTTTGACCACTATGAGGCGACACTATGCGGCGATGCTCAGATACTGATGAAGATCAAGCCGTTTTGGGACTATCTTGAGCCTGAAATCGGGCATAAGAGCTTTAAGCTGATTAAGAAAGCGACCTCTGTTGCCAAATATCAGTCGGCAGTAGCCACAATCACCGACTGATCGCTGCCTACCGGTGATATTTTGTGACTGCAGCTGTTATCAGGTGTGTCATATTTACATATTTATTATAACCGGTCATTTCTTATACGGAAAAATTACTATCTTTGCAACTGATTCCGGATTATCCGGATAACATATGATTAAGAAGCGTTTTTAGCTTTATCCTTTTACGAAAATCGCCAACCTTCAGTTGTTTTACTGAAGTTTTTTCAATACCGAAGGATTAGCAGTAAGACGCTCCACGTGTCGTATTGCCTGCCTTAATCGAGGCTCGCTATATTGACAAGGCGTGGGGTGGGCTGTTTATCTCGGTATGGGCGTTTGGCGATGCCTCGTAAATGATAGACTGAACATCGTCCACGCTTCTTATTTTTAGTAATAGATTGTGTCGGGGCGAGGCATGTGGAAAGTTTTTGTTATGAATCTGTTTTGGCTATCTAATTCTGACGTTTGTAGGCTTACCCGGGAATGGAGTGATGTTGAAAAGTCATTGCTGCTTGTAAAATTATTGCCTGACAAGTTGCTGCCTTTGGTTTCATTGGTCGGTAATGCGGCTCAAAGGCGGTTTAGGCTCTCCGGAAGAGTTAAGTCAATGAAATGTGTTGATTTGAAATTCACCATAGATAGAAATGGCGTCGCGGTTAAAGAAGAGGTGCCGCTGTCAATGCAAGAGGTAAGTTTCGACCCGGCTGGGAATATATTGAGCGTAATCGGTTTTGATGGGCTTGAAACAGTAACGACAGGAAAATGTAGAGGAATGAATGTGCCTGTCGGTGTCGTGAATGATTTATATAGTTATGAAGGCGAGTCTGTTAAGCATGTGGCGCGTTTTGACTCACAGGAAAGTGACAGGTATCATTATAGTGAAACCGGCATATTGGAAGAAATACGTTCTGCAAGCGGTGCGCGGCGTCAATATATTTACAGTGATGTGTGTACGATTATAAAAGACTATGCTCCCGATGAAACTCTCCGGCTTTCTGTTATCCACTATTCTGACTGCATGATTGTACAATCGCCGTGGCTTACTTACAAGTGTTTCATCGACGATTGTCGTCAAATTTCAACAGTTCACTTATATATGAATCCTTCGTCAACAGTTGAACCGTTAGTGATAGATTTCAGCTACAATTCAGCAGGAGATGTAGTTGAGGAAATATGTTCTACCGGAGAGGTGTATGTCTATCAGTATGAGTATGATGTTAACGGTAACTGGGTCGTTTGCCGTTGCTGCCTTGTCTCACGTTTAGTGGCGTGGAGGGAGAGAGCAATCACTTATCACGGCTGATGCAGCTATTATTGGTGCCAACCGGTGATATTTTGTGACTGCAGCTGTTATCAGGTGTATCATATTTATTTTTCACTCAGATTGTCTTGTCAAGTAGTCAGGATAATGCTGGAAGGTAAAGCCCTATATTTTATATCCAGTTGGTTCAAAGATATTTATCAAATGGTTTGTAAAAAAGTGTTCAATAGCTCCTGCAAGGGAAAAACTCGATCCGATTCGTCGTTACAGTTCAAGTGAGTTTTCCTTCAATAAGAAGTCATACACACTCATTGTTGTAATACCGTTATTGTCCCTCTCCACTAAAATGGGATTTCCTACAATCACTATTTTCTTAAATGAATCATCAACGTTGCGAAGTGAGTTTTGCTCCTGTGCGACCTTTTCATCGGAGTCAAGTCGGTAAGCGGACTGTATATAATATCTCCGGTTGCCCTTGTTTGCTACAAAGTCAACTTCATAGCTGACACGCTTTTGGTTGCCATTCTCATCACGGATTACCAAAGGTACTATTCCAACGTCAACATTAAATCCCCTCACACGAAGTTCGTTGTAGATAATATTCTCCATCATGTGCGTCTTTTCGAGCTGGCGAAAATTCAGTCTTGCATTGCGCAGACCAAGATCCACAAAATAATATTTATAGGGCGTGTCAATATACTTTTTCCCCTTGATGTCATATCGTTGTGATTTCTCAACGAGAAATGAATCACAGATATAGTCAAGATAATTCTTTATGGTCTTGTCAGAGAGTTTTACTTTCTTTTCACTTAGGAATGTGTTTGCGAGCTTACTTGGATTAGTCAGGCAGCCGATATTTGACGAAATAATATCAAGCAGAATCTCCAATTCCTCATCATGCTTTATATTATAACGTTCTTTTATATCAGTGATATAGGTTTCTGCAAATAATGCTTTCAGATATTCTGCCTTTCGTTCTTCTGACTTATATTCCAATACCTGAGGCAATCCTCCATAAGTCATAAACTCCTCAAAAGCCAGTTCCGTACTCTTATCGGTTGCAGACATAAATTCCCTGAAATTTAATGGGAATACTTTTATTTCCTCACCTCGTCCTCGAAAGGTGGTTATGACATCCTTAGACAGGAACCGTGCATTACTGCCCGTAACGTACACATCTACATTCTTAATTTTCAGATAACTATTGAGCACATCTTCGAACTCGTCAACCAACTGAATCTCATCAATGAGAATATAATACATCTCCTTGTCAATCATTTTAGCATCAATGTACTCCAACAGATTGTCAGGATTACGTAGCGACTTATTTCTGCGGTTCTCCAGATCTATTTTAATGATATGGTCAGATGAAACACCCTTTGCCTCCAACCAGTCGGCAAATAGCTCGAACAGGAGATATGATTTACCACTTCGGCGAACACCGGTAATAATCTTTATCATTCCGTTATGACGGCTTTCTACAACCTTGTCAAGATATATTTTTCTTTCTATCCTCATGGTATTCCGAATAAATGTCATTTGTGACACTTTTTCGGAGTGTGAAGTTAGCCATAAATTTTATAAAGACCAAATATCGTGAGTTTTTTCACTTGAAAAAGTAGGTCTAATACTGCTTTCTCATGTACACTATCTGCAACAGATACTCCAACTTTCTACCATTTATCCATTCAAAATCTGTACCTCCCCTGTATTCTTTTATATAAATCTATTCTGATAATCAGTATAGTACGGACTTTCAAATACAATCTTTCGTCAACAGTTGAACCGTTAGTGATAGATTTCAGCTACAATTCAGCAGGAGATGTAGTTGAGGAAATATGTTCTACCGGTGACGTGTATGTCTATCAGTATGAGTTATTATGCCCTCATATATCCTTAGTATATAAGGATACAACACCACGTAGCGTGTACGAATAGTGTACTATGTGGGTAAAATGGAGAAGAAGAATAGAGGCATTTTAAGAATTTTATATGTTTGTTGGGAATTTTTGATTCGACTTTGTTCTATTCTTATGACGGAAATTTTCCCAGTATGTCGGTTTTCTGACCTATTTTCTGACCTATTTTCTGACCTATTCAGATGGGAATTTCCAATGTCCGTTTCTGGGAGAACCAACACGTAGGATAATCCCTTCCGATTTCAGTCTTTCTATATGGAATTGCACATTTGATGAAGAGATTCCAAGTTGATGGGATAAAGATGCTCTTGTTATTCGGGGATTCTCCTTAATCAAAGCAATCAGTCTTTCTCTGGTGGACTGCTTTTCAATCTCGCCACTATTCTCGCCAGCGTTGCGAGAATCCTTAGTCGATGCCAATGGATAAGTGACTGTTGAGATCAGCATATCACTCTCAAAGGTGACAGTTTTCCCGGTCAGTTTTTCCCAACCTAATATTTTGTCAATGCTGTTGGACTCTACAGACATAACGTTCGTATCATCTTTTGTAAGAAATCCGATGAAATAATCCAAAAGGCTCAAAATTTGTTGTAACTTTGTAGACTACTTAATAATAGGAGACAAAATCATGGCAAGACCAATAGCAGAAACACCGATTCTTACAGGCGATGATGCTGTGCGCTTTGAGAAGCTCCGAATGGAAGTCGAGAATCTCAGCAAGGAACAGCGTGCCGATAACACAAGAAAACTCCAGGAGGCGGTTAAGAAGGCTAAGGAATACATTACCATCTGCATATAAAAGATGAAACTTGTAAGACTTATACTTGATACCGAACTTGCAGGTTTTGATTGCGGTGATGAAGATTTGAATAATTTTCTTGTCGAGGATGCCAAAGGTTTCCTCGACAAACGTATAGCCACATCTTATATTCTGGAAGATGATGGTAATATTGTTGCGTATTTTTGTCTTCTGAATGATAAAATCAGTCGACAGGATGTAACGAACAGTCAGTGGAAGAAGATAAAGGGGGGATTTCCCGAGCGTAAGCAATTCGGAAGTTATCCGGCTATTAAAATTAGCATTATTCGCATAATGCAAGATTTAATATAATCAGAAACGATGAAAAAAATCATATACTTATTGATTGCGATTCTTGCATTTGCTATTTCTTCTTGCTCGAAGTCAAATTCCCGATATAATAGGGATATAGACAATGCCGAAAAGGTGATGCAAAGCAAGGCGGACAGTGCATTGTCCATATTGGAGACAATTGACCCCTCGGAATTAAAGGTTGACTCCATACGGGCTAAATATCATTATCTATTGGCTTACGGCCACATGCGTTGTAACCGCTCTATGATAGGTGATTCTCTTATCTCTTACGCTCATGAATATTATCGTGGCAAAGATGTGGTAAGGGACATTCGTAGCGGAATGGCATTTGCCTGGTATAAGTTTTGGGTAGGCGATACTCCCGGAGCAATGGCAATGCTTGATTCACTTGCGGGTTTGCCCAACGTTCCCGATTCAATCATGGTTCAGACATTGAGGACTCGTGTATTGCTCGGGGCGGCGGAGTATCAAGGTCGGGAGCTTGTACCCTTTGCCAAGAGGCTTGAATCTCTTGAAACAGACTCCCTGAGAAAGATTGAAGCAAAATATATGCTTCTGACGGGATACGAATATGCCGGCGAAGTGGATTCGGCTCTCTATATCTTATGCGAACTTGTAGACTACGCTCGTAAGAATAAATGGGGTGACAAGCATTTTCAGTTTGAAATAGAACGCGCACAGTTGTTGACCGAACAAGGGAGAAACACAGAGAGCGACGCTCTTATTGACGAAATTTTCCGAAAAGCGGGTCCCGACAATAGAGCGGCATACCTCCTTCACTTCCAATATGCGATTAATGCTTTGAATTCCGGTGAAACAGGACGTGCTTCGCGACACCTTGCCATTGCTGACAGCCTCGCTGTCGGACTGAGAGGAGAAGATGACGCCTATTTCCGCAGTTACAGTAATCTTCTTCATGCTATCATAGACTTCAAGCAGACCGGCAGAATCAAGCTCACGCACATTAATGGGTTGAATAACCGACAGAACGAACGCTACAATCGAATGAAAGCCTCGCAGTTGGAGTCTGAACGCGGTGCATTGCACCAGCAGAACCGCGCTTTGGCTCTGAAAGCGGAAAGCGAACATAAGACGGTGATAATCCTGATAATCGGTATTGTCGCGTTGTTTGTGGTGGCAGGTGCATTCTGGATTATCATAACGCGCCGTCAGCGGGAGCGTGAAAATGAGGAACGAATCGAAGCCTTGCAAAAAATGGTAGATGAGTATAAATCTGCTCCGTCCGCACAAGAATGTGAAATCAATGATTCTTCAGCATTGCGTAGCGTCATGCTCAAGCAACTCGGAATTATCAAGATGGTGGCTGAGATCCCTACCGAACAGAACCGGGAAATGCTTCGTAAGATCTCATCAATTGATGGCGAAACCAACGGTGAACTCGTCGACTGGGAAAATGTCTATAAGATAATCGACAATTTGTATTCGGGATTCTACAGTACACTCCACAGCAGATATGGCGATGTTCTGAGTCCGAAAGAGGAACAGATAATAGTGCTTATGGTGGCAGGTTTCTCGACAAAGGAAATCAGCGTAATCACCGGTCACACCACTTCTACAATTTATGTCCGTAAAACCTCCATAAGAAAGAAGCTTGGTGTGCCGGAGAAAGAAGATATTGTAGTGTATCTGCTTGGATAGGTGGAGGGAGAGAGCAATCACTTATCACGGCTGATGCCGAGTGATGCCGCGGTCTTATACATGAAGTCAAGGGCGGCTTCACGTTCATTGGGTATCACTCCGTCAAGTATGGCATTTTTTATATTTTCCTTTATCGTGCCTACCTCACGTGATGGCGGAAGATTGAATATCTGCATGATTTCCTCTCCGCTTACGGGGGGCTGGAAATTGCGGATGCGGTCGCGCTCTTCAAGCTCAGCCATCTTGTTGCGCACAAGCTGGAAGTTGTCGATATACCGGCGCACCTTCTCCTGATTCTTGGACGTTATGTCGGCTTCGCAGAGGGTCATCAGATCCTCGATGTCATCGCCGGCCTCGAAAATCATGCGTCTTACAGCAGAGTCTGTGACCTCTTCTTCTACGAGTGCGATGGGGCGCATGTGGAGTTCGACTAACTTCTGGACATATTTCATCTTTTCGTTCAGAGGCAGTCGCATGTTGCGGAAAATGCGAGGCAACATCTTCGCCCCTATGAAATTATGGTTGTGGAATGTCCATCCGAGCCTGTCGTCCCAGCGTTTTGTGACCGGTTTGGCGATGTCGTGGAAGAGAGCCGCCCAGCGGAGCCACACATTGTCGCTTTTTCGCGCTACATTATCCAGCACCTGAAGGGTATGGTCGAAATTGTCCTTGTGACCGCGTCCGTTGACGGTCTGCACGCCTTTCATGGCGTTAAGTTCCGGAAGGATATAGGGCAGAAGTCCGCTGTTGTCGAGCAGATACCAGCCGATTGATGGCACAGGCGATGCCATGATTTTCATTAGCTCGTCGACGATGCGCTCGCGCGATATGATTTCTATTCTCGCGGCATTGCGTGATATTGCGTCAAAGGTCTCGTCGTAGATTGTAAATCCGAGCTGAGTGGCGAAACGGATGGCACGCATCATGCGCAGAGGGTCGTCGCTGAATGTTATATCGGGGTCAAGTGGTGTGCGTATAATCTGCCGGTCAAGGTCACCGATGCCGTCGTAAGGGTCAATCAACTCGCCGAATGACGCTCTGTTTACCGATATTGCCATTGCATTGATGGTGAAGTCGCGTCTTGCAAGGTCGTCGTCAAGGGTCCCGTCCTCGACTATTGGTTTGCGGCTGTCGTGGGTGTATGACTCACGACGGGCGCCTACAAATTCAAGCTCGATGCCACGGTGTTTTACCTGTGCCGTGCCGAAGTTTTTAAATACATTACATCGTGTAGCCTTGCCGAGCTTTCTTGCTACCGCCTCGGCAACCTCGATGCCGCTGCCGACGGTGACAAAATCTATATCTTTGGAATGACGGTACAGGAATATGTCACGCACGTATCCGCCCACAACATAGCACGGGCGGTCAAGCGAGTCGGCGGTGTCGCCTACAGTATGGAAAAGCGTAGAGTCTATCCTTTCGGCTAAATTCATGCAGTTTAGAGTGATTTTTCAGTTTAAGCTAATAATTTCTTCGGGTGCTGTAGTGATACACTCAAGACCCTTGTCGGTCACTATATATGTATTTTCTATGCCGACAGCCCCGACGTGAGGTATTACAAATTTCGGTTCAAGGGCGATTACATTGTCTTTGACAAGTATATCGCGGCTGCGTGGCGCGATGACGGGAAGTTCGTTGATTTCGATGCCTACGCCATGACCTATGAATCCTGCTTTTTGGGTGTGACCCATAAAGTATCGTTCGAGTCCTCGTTCATTCACCAGATTAATGGCGAGTTCGTAAAGCTTTGATGCCGGGGTGCCGGGAGTGGCATGCTTTTCCACCTCGCGGCATATGTCGATAGAGCATTGATGGGCTTTCAGGGCAATGTCGCTGACATCGCCGAGGCTGAACACTCGGGTCATGTCGGTCATGTAGCCGGTAAAGTTTCCGTTGGAGTCGACCATCACGGTCATGCCCGGTTTTATGACAGTGCCGTTGGCACCCACGGGCAGTGACGGGTCGAGTCCCGCTCCACCCATTGCGAAGTCGTAGGGGGTGGGAGCATCGGCATTGTCGCCTGCGAGGATGTTGGACATAAACAGTTCCATGGACTCTCCCGCGATGCGGAATTGTCCGAGACAGCCTTCAAGACGCGACACACGTTCAATCTCAATCTGGAGTTCGATGTCGCTCATGCCGTCCTGATAGAGGTGAGGGATGCGGCGATATACACGTTCATGTTTTACTCCGGAGCGTCTCAGCAAGTCAAGTTCAAAGTCGGTCTTTACAGAGCGGGCGGCGCGAAGCACAGGCGACGCGTTGACGGGTTTTATCCCGGGAAATGCTTTTTTCAGTCGTTCAAATGTCATGACGTCAAGAAGTCCGAGCTCCATCCCTATTGTGTCGGGCAGTTCGAGTCCGCGTTCCTGCAATTTTTCGACAATCTGTTCAGGCTTGTGTATATAGATTACGTCAGGGGCTTCGATGCCGAGAGGGCGGCGCACAAAATAAAGTGGTTTGCCTGCCGCTGTGATGTAGACATATCCGTTTATGACCCTGCCGGTAGTATAATATATGTTGGCATTGCTGGTTACGAGCATGGCAGGCATTTCGGCATCTGTCATGGCATGATGAATCTTTTCTATGCGTCGGTTTATTTCAGCTTCCGGGGTGAGAGCATGTAAGTCCATAATTGAATTTCGGTTGTGGTTTAACTGTAAACTATTTAGTCGAAACGAACAGGATGCCTAATTGTTCAATGTCACGCAGCGTGTCGACTCTCATGATATGGCGCACGGCAACCGATTCGCCGGAACGCACCGGGGTCGCGGTGAAAAGCGTGTCGGCGTGCTGGTAGGAGGCGCCAAATCCGTGTCCCTGCCATCGTCCGTAAATGTCGGCGAGCCTGACATTGATTGTGTCAAGTATCATGACAGAACTGTCGGGTGACATGCGCGACAACTCAAGCCACAGGTTGCTGTAGGCATAGGCGTTGTTATGGCGGATGGCTATGACCGGAATCGCGGTTGAGGTCGAGTCGGCAAATACCGGCGAGAACCGCAGGGTATCGCCGTAGGCCCATCCATCTTCCGGCAGTTGACGAAACTCACAAAAGTCATTTTGCCCGGGCGCACAGGCACCCAGGCATAATGATATAAGAGAAATAAGTATTTTAAACTTTATATTGGTCATTGTCAATTGTCGGAGGTTGCCGAAGTGTCCTTTGGCTTATTCTCGCCCGAAATGTCATGTCTCAGCTGTTTAGCCTGCCTGTTTCGCTGCTGTTGCGGCTGAGGTTGTTGCTGCTGTTGGGGCTGACGCGGCTGCTTGGGCTGGCGTTGCTGCTGCGGGGGCTTGTTTCTGTTGTCGGCTTTCGGTCCGTTGTCAGGTCTTGCTCCGCCCTCCTTCTTTTCGCCTTGGGGCTTCTTCTTTTTCTTCTTCTTTTTCGCCTTGTCAAAGCGGGTGAGGCTGTCCTGACCTACAATTTCTACAAACTCCTTGCGCTCTTTCGGCTTCTCGCTGCCTTCGGCGGCAAGTTTTTCAGGCTTTTCGCCGCGCTTGTTCATGGAGATTACCTCAAAGGCACGGTCGGCAGAGATTGTGACAAGGTTAGCCGGCACTGACTTGTCGGTGGAGTAGGTGATTTCCCGCTTGAAAATGTCGGTCTTGAAGTGGTAGAATGTACCGTCGGCAGTCTCAAGGGTTATGTCGCGTGCGGGCATGCGCTTGACGCTCTCCACATAAGTGTCCACCTCAAAGTTAAGACAGCATTTTAGCTTGGCACACTGTCCGGCAAGTTTCTGCGGATTAAGCGAAATGTCCTGGTATCTTGCTGCACTCGTAGCCACAGAGACGAAATTGGTCATCCAGCTTGAGCAGCACAGCGGGCGTCCACACGGACCGATACCGCCTATGCGCCCCGCTTCCTGTCGTGCGCCTATCTGCTTCATCTCTATTCTCACCTTGAATGTCTCGGCAAGCACCTTTATCAGCTGCCTGAAGTCGACGCGCTCGTCGGCGATATAGTAGAATATAGCTTTGTTGCCGTCGCCCTGATACTCTACATCGCCTATTTTCATGTTGAGCTTCAGGCTCTCGGCGATTTTGCGCGAGCGTATCATGGTGTCGTTTTCCTTAGCTTTCGCTTCCTCATATTTTTCGAGGTCGGCAGGCTTTGCTTTTCGGAAAATGCGCCGTATCTCTGCATCGGGCTTGATATTGGCTTTCTTCATCTGCAGCTTTACAAGCTGTCCGGTGAGAGTGACCTGCCCTATGTCATGACCCGGCGATGCCTCTACGGCAACCATGTCGCCTATGGCAAGCTGCAGGTTGGCGTTGTTGCGGTAAAATCCTTTGCGGGTATTTTTAAACTGCACCTCCACCATGTCGAAATCGGCAAATCCTCCGGGAATGTCGCCAAGCCAGTTGTAGCAGTGGAGCTTGCCGCGCGGAGTCCTGTCACAGCCTCCGCAGTTTCCGCATCCTCCGCCACACTTGCCGTTACATTCCCGCGACGACCGGTTTTCGTCACGGCGCGGTGTTATGTCGTCAATATCTTTTGTCATGATTCACCCGGCTGCTTTATTTTGCAAAACTTACTGAACGGGTTTCACGGATTACTGTGATTTTAACCTGTCCCGGATAAGTCATTTCATCCTGGATGCGCTTTGCGATTTCAGAAGAGAGCTTTTCGGTCTCAACATCGTCAATCTTGTCGGCTCCTACGATAACTCTCAACTCTCTACCTGCCTGGATGGCATAAGTCTTGATTACGCCAGGATAAGAGAGCGCGAGCTGCTCAAGGTCATTGAGACGCTTGATGTAGGCTTCCACGATTTCGCGGCGCGCACCCGGACGGGCGCCTGAGATCGCGTCACACACCTGGACGATGGGAGCCAGAAGAGTGGTCTGCTCTATCTCGTCGTGATGGGCGCCGATAGCGTTGCATATTTCGGGTTTCTCTTTGTATTTTTCTGCAAGTTTCATGCCGAGGAGTGCGTGGGGCAGTTCCGGCTCTTCATCGGGCACTTTGCCTATGTCGTGGAGCAGACCGGCGCGACGTGCTTTCTTGGGGTTGAGTCCGAGTTCCGAAGCCATGATCGCACATAGGTTTGCTGTCTCGCGAGAGTGCTGGAGCAGGTTCTGTCCGTAACTTGAACGGTATTTCATCTTTCCTACAAGGCGGATGAGGTCGGGATGCAGTCCGTGGATACCGAGGTCGATTGCAGTGCGCTTTCCTGTCTCTACGATTTCCTCTTCAATCTGCTTGCGCACCTTAGCGACAACTTCTTCGATGCGGGCGGGGTGAATACGTCCGTCGGCTACAAGCTGATGCAGGGCAAGACGCGCGATTTCGCGGCGCACGGGGTCAAATCCGGAGAGTACAATTGCCTCGGGAGTGTCATCGACAATGATTTCAATGCCGGTTGCGGCTTCAAGGGCACGTATGTTGCGACCTTCACGACCGATTATGCGACCTTTGATTTCGTCGGAGTCAATGTGAAATACGGTCACCGAGTTCTCGATTGCGGTTTCTGTGGCGACACGCTGGATTGACTGCACCACGATGCGCTTTGCCTCCTTGTTGGCGGTGAGTTTTGCCTCGTCCATGATGTCGTTGATATAGCTTGCCGCCGCGGTCTTTGCCTCGTCTTTAAGCGACTCGATAAGCTTTTCTTTAGCCTCTTCGGCAGAGAGTCCCGAGATATGCTCAAGGGTGTCCTGGGCGGTGCGTGTAAGCTTGTCAAGCTCGGCTTTCTGGCTTTCCAGCACCACTGCCTGTGCTTCAAGATTTGCCTTAGTGGCGTCAATCTCGTTGCGGCGGCGGGCTATGTCACCCTGCTGCTGGTTGAGCTGTAGTTCACGCTGCTTGATGCGTGCTTCCGACTGCTGCACCTTGGCGAGTCTTGAGTTTGCCTGCTTTTCAGCCTCAGTCTTGATCTGAAGCTCTTCTTCTCTTGCTTCCAGAAGTTTTTTCTGCTTCAGCACCTCAGCTTCCTGCTTGGCTTCATCAACGATTGTCTTTGCCTGGCTTCTGCCTATAGATTTCTGGACTATGATGGTGGCGGCTACTCCGATTACGGCAGCCACTACTCCTACTACGATGGATAATATGAGTGGATCCATGATATGTGAATAATGTGATATGATAATAATATTAAACAAAAAAGCACTCATAAGCCATGCTTTCACCTTTGTGCAGGTGCAGTTACGGCTATAAGTGCAGGTTACTTCTCTCAAAACGTGGGGGAGCGTTGTCCCCTGAATATGTCATGTGCAGGAAGGTGTCTGCCGCAGGTTCACTCTATATTGAGCAATATATTGTCAAACTTCTCCTCAAACTCCTTCAGCGTATCATCGATACGCTCGTTTTTGCGCTGCTCTATTACATAGAGCTTTGCAAAGTGTAACGCTACCATTCCGAGTACATCCTTTGATGTCTTGTCGGCAGGCTTTGATTCCATCCAGGTGCTCCATACGCGATTGACATATCGCTCGGCAAGCCTGACTTCCTCTTCGCCTTCAAAACTGACAACCATGCCAAGCGGGGCAAGGTCGGCCAATTTTACTTTTATATTCAGTTTATCTTTCATCGCATCATTCGCTTAGCTCTGTGATGCACTTGTCGATTTCCCGCACTAATTCGGAAATCCTGGCACGGCTCAATGCGACATCCTGACGGTTGGGGATAGCGGTAGTCACTACTGTGAGATATTCTACTCTGCTTTTCAAGATTCTTATCTCGTCTTCCTGACTCGATATCTTCTTTTCCAACTTGTCAATAGTCTCATCGGCTTCTTGTTTAGCCTGATAGAGCGCATTGTATCGCTCGGTCAGAGACTCCGCCTTACGGCTGATACGCAAAAGTGTCTGCTGTAAGTCGCTTGCCATTTATCCCAAATTTTTACAAAAGTACGATAAAAATCTTATAATGCAAATATTTGTACTGAAAATTGAATTTCTTACCGTCATTTTAATTGCCTTTGTTCATTTTGCCTCCGGGTGTCGGGTCGGTGACCTTTACGGGCTTTGTGGTGAGCGTCGAAATCATATTGCCAAGATTGGCCGCCGCCTCCGCTCTTGCTTGTCTGACATAGCCTTTGGCATATATGTTTTTTATGGCGTTTTGCTTGACTTTCTCTTTAATCTTGTTTTCTTCTTCAGTGGTGAAGCGGCTGTTGCCCATCAGCTTGTCGCTCCAGGTGTCTATGACGATGTAAGAGTCTTTGTCGGTCGATTCGAGAATCTCGATTTCTTCCGGAGGGAGAGCCACATGCAGAGTGTCGCCCTCCCGGGTGATGTCAAGCCGCTCTATGTCAAATGATATAGTGCCTTTTAATGTTACACGGGCAAATATGTGGCGGTTGCCTATCGATGCTTTTATCGGCACTTCCTCGTAGATGTCGGCCGAACATAGTTTTACCATTGACTTGATTTCTTTTACGGTCGAGTCCATGATGTCGCGGTCTTCCTCTTTTGGAGTGAAATAGCGTGGTATCAGCAGTGCCAGTGAGCCGAGGGCGATTACGGCTGCCACTGCAAATATGATTTTTGAAGTTTTCATGAACGTCATTTTGATTTGAATGAAATGTCGGCAGAATAGCCAAGGTTGCCCAGCATTGACTCAAAGTAGGCGACGGCTTTCCTGCGTGCTTCTGATTTCACATGGTTCTGAAACTGCGGGTTGCGCCTTACTTCGGCTTTGAGCGATTCGTTCATGCGTTCTTTTATCGCGGCGCGCTCTTTGGCGTTTATTGCCGAGCGCAGTCCGGTCACGCGGTAGTGATTTTCGCGTATAGGGAGGTCTCTTCCTGCAAATTCGGTCTTTATCGCCGGCAACAACAGGGTGACTGAGCGGGTCGATTCGTCGATGGCGACGTCGGATGGTGTCAGTTCCGACAGGTCGATGTAGGCGCGCAGATATGTGTCGTAGGAGTACACGGCTATGCGGTCGCCGATTTTTATGGCGTTCAGCAGTGCGTCAGCGGTTTCTTTCACTCCTTTTGCCTCGTCGAGGGTAATATCGTCGATTGTCGCCATTTTTGATATTGTCATGCCGGCGAGGTTCAGGCGGTTGACCGATTTGATTTCGTTGTATATGTCGTGGGGCTCTTCATTTTTGCGGCATCCGGTGAAAATCAGTGCCGCCAGCGCGAGCGCCGACGTTATGATTCCAAGTTTCATAGGTTGTAAGATAGTCGTTGTTATTATTAAACGTGGCAGCGCGGGAGATATTGCGTCATAGCACCGGGCTCAGCAACCTGAATATTGACTCCTTTATCTTCTGCCATCTGGGGCGTTTGTTCCATTCCGAGGGGCTTATCCTGACACATTGGGTGAGGTCTTCAAGAAATATTTCCCTCATCTGCCTGTTTATTTCCTGGGAGTAGATGAAGACGTTGCTCTCGAAGTTGTGTTCAAAGCTGCGGAAGTCAAAGTTGGTGGAGCCTACTGACACAAATTCATCGTCGACAAGCACTGTCTTGGCGTGAAGCATGCCCCCTTCATAGAGATACACCTTTATGCCTGACAGCAGACACTCGCGTATGTAGCTCCTTGACGCATAGGTCAGTATCGCGGAGTCGCTTTTTGCCGGAAGCATTATGCGCACGTCGACTTTTGCGAGTGCCACAGCCTGGAGTGTGCGCAGCAGGCTTTCGGTAGGCAGAAAGTAGGGTGTCTGAAGGAACACACATCTCTTTGCGTTTGCGATGGCTTTCTGAAACACCATCGCTATGTTGCTCCACGTGCTTGTGGGCCCGCTGGTCATCATCTGTATGCCGGCGGTGAAGTGGGGCTCGTTGTGTATCGAGGTGTCGGCGCTTTCCTCAAGCAGCGGCTGACCCATGAAGTTCCAGTCGATGGCAAAGGAATATTGCAGTCCGCCGACAGCCGGTCCGGTTATGCGCAAATGGGTGTCGCGCCATATCCCGTAGGCGACGCCGTTTATGTATCGGTCGGCTATGTTCATTCCGCCTATGTAGCCCACTTTTCCGTCGATTATGGCTATCTTGCGGTGATTGCGCCAGTTTATGCGGGTGGCAAATACCGGGAATGTGACCCTGAAAAACGGGTACACGGCAACGCCCGCCTCTGTCATGCGGCGGAAAAACTTTGATTTTGTGTTGATTGAGCCGATATGGTCATAGATTACCCTTACCTTCACTCCTTCGCGGGCTTTGCGCATCAGTGTCTCGGCAACGCGGGTGCCTGTGTTGTCGTCGGTGAATATGTAATATTGAAGGTGGATATACTCCTTCGCGCTCTCCATGTCAGCGATAAGCGCGTCAAATTTTGAGTGTCCGTCGGTGAATATCTCGACTTTGTTGCCCGGATAGTAAATTGACCCGGTGATTGTCTTCGCCATTTTTATCTGCTGCCGGCTGGCGGTAGAGAGCGTGAGCTTTGACACGTCCACGCTACGGAACGACTCTTTCTTGCGCAGTCTCCGGCGGTTGCGCCGCGTAATCATACGGGTGTTTTTAAGGCTTCTTCCAAAGAAGATGTACAATACCACTCCAAACACAGGCACCATGAGCAACACCGTAATCCAGGCGAGCGACTTCACCGGATTGCGGTTTTCCGACAACACTACTGCCACAAGGCTTATTATGGTGCCGGCATATGCCAGTAATAGTAAGATGTTGTACCAAGCCATAGACCCATATGCCCCTTAATCGGGCGCGCCCCCTAAGTTAGCAAAAAAGCATGACAATGACAACAAAAAAATGCCACGTCAAGATCGACGCGGCATTTTGTGTATTATAAGATAGCTTGGTAGCTGCTGATTATTCAGCTGCTTCTGCTACAACCTCGAAAGGAAGTTCTACGCTCACTTCCTTGTGGAAAGTGATAGTGCAGTTGTACTTTCCGGGCTCCTTGATGGTCTCCTTAACGGTGATGAGCTTGCGGTCTACGTTGTGACCGAGCTTTTCAAGAGCCTCAGCGATAGTTGCTGCGTTAACCGAGCCGAAGATAGTGCCTGCCTCGCTGGTCTTAGCCGCGATAGTCAGAGCTACATTTTCGAGCGCCTTAGCGGCAGCTTCGGCATCAGCCTTAATCTTGGCAAGCTTGTGGGCGCGCTGACGCTGGTTTTCAGCAAGAACTTTGAGCGCTGACTCAGAAGCGATTACTGCCTTACCCTGGGGTATGAGGTAGTTGCGGCCATAGCCGTTTTTTACTTCAACAACATCGTCCTTGTAACCAAGACCGGAGATGTCTTCTTTCAATATAATTTTCATAATGTAATTGTCTCTGTTGTTAAGATTATTTCATCAAGTCGGTTACGTAGGGAAGGAGTGCAAGGTGACGGGCACGCTTCACAGCCTGGGCTACGCGACGCTGGAATTTGAGTGAAGTACCGGTGATGCGGCGGGGAAGAATCTTGCCCTGCTCGTTGAGGAACTTCTTGAGGAATTCAGGATCTTTGTAGTCGATATACTTGATGCCACTTCTCTTAAAGCGACAATATTTCTTCTTCTTTACGTCCACTGACAGCGGAGTGAGATAGCGAATTTCTGATTGTGCCTGTGCCATGATTTAGTCCTCCTTTACTTCTTCGGTTGTTTGATTCTGTTTTGCACCCTTGAGGCTGCGACGCTTGATTGCATACTCGTGAGCATACTTGTCAAGACGGAATGTCAGGAAGCGAAGCACGCGCTCGTCGCGACGGAACTGGATTTCCAGCTTCTTGATGGTGTCGGGAGTGGCGTCAAACTCTACGAGTGTGTAGAAGCCGGTTGACTTTTTCTGGATGGGGTAAGCAAGCTTGCGGAGACCCCAGTTTTCTTCGTTGACAATAGCACCACCGTTGGCTTTGATCACGCCGGTGAACTTGTCTACCGCTTCCTTCATCTGAGCATCAGACAAAACGGGAGTTAAAATGAAAACGGTTTCGTAATGATTCATTGTGAATAATTATTATTTAATAATGTGTTAAAAACGCCGCAAAGTTACAACTTTTTCTCCATCTGTGCAATAGCTGCGCAAAAATCTTTTTCATGCCCGATGCTTACGGCGTCGTTTGTGTCCCGTTAGTGACTGTCGGGCGGTGATAAAAGAGGGGCGGGGCGCCGTGTGGTTAACTGCGCCCCGCCCGGGTAATAAGTTGTAGTCGGGATCGATTACTTGTTGATGTAGGCTTTCACGAGGGCAAGCACTGCGGGTGCGGTGAAGCCAAACTTCTCGTCAAGCACCTTGTAGGGGGCTGATGCGCCGAAGTGGTCGAGACCGAACACTTCACCGTTGCGACCTACAACTCCGCGAAGGGTTGAGGGAAGACCTGCGGTCAAGCCGAACACCTTGCCATCGGCAGGTATCACGCTGTTGCGGTAAGCCTCGGGCTGGCACTCAAAGAGCCCGATTGAGGGTACAGATACCACGCGGGCAGTGATGCCTTCGTTGGCGAGAATGCCTGCCACCTCTACGAGGAGTGACACTTCCGAGCCGTTTGCCACGAGGGTGACAGCGGGGTTGGCTGCGTCTACCACTACATAACCGCCCTTTTCAGCGCCGAGAGCCTCTTCGTAGCGGTCGCCGCTTGCTGCGGGAAGGTCGGGGATGTTCTGACGGCTGAGGATAAGGGCTGTCGGGGTCTTGGTATTTTCCATCGCCATCTTCCAGCAAACTGAGGTCTCTGCTGCGTCACCGGGACGAAGCACGAGCATGCTGGGCTGACCCTTGAAGTTGCGTAGCTCTTCCATGAGACGTATCTGGGCTTCCTGCTCTACGGGTTCGTGGGTAGGACCGTCCTCGCCTACACGGAATGCGTCGTGAGTCCAGATGTACTTCACGGGGAGTTCCATGAGGGCAGCCATACGCACAGCGGGCTTCATATAGTCAGAGAATACGAAGAATGTGCCGCACGCACCGATAAGTCCTCCGTGGAGGGCGATACCGTTCATGATTGCAGCCATGGTAAGCTCGGTCACGCCGCAGTGGAGGAATGCTCCTGAGAAGTCGCCGTGAGTGAGCGGATGGGTCTGCTTGAGGAATGCGTCGGTCTTGTCAGAGTTGGCAAGGTCGGCTGACGAGCATATCATGTTGCCGACTTTCTTGGCAAGTTCGGCAAGCACGTCGGCTGATGCCTGACGGGTTGCGATGCCGGGCTTGTGGGCGATGCCCTTCCAGTCGATTGCGGGCAGCTTTCCTGCGAGATAGCCGTCAAGGATAGCAGCCTGCTCGGGATTAGCCTCGCGCCATGCCTTTTCGGCAGCGTGGCGCACCTTTACTTCCTCGCGGAGTGCTGCCGCACGGTCCTCGTAAAGTTTCTTCACGTAATCCCAGATGTGGAACGGATCAGCGGGATCTGCGCCAAGGTTTTCGATAGTCTTGGCGAAGTCGGCGCCTGAAGCGCTCAGCGGGTTTCCGTGGGTGTCACACTTTCCTTCGTAAGACTTTCCTTCGGCAGTTACAGCTCCACGTCCCATGATGGTCTTTCCGATGATGATTGTCGGACGCTCCTTCTCTTCGATAGCTGCTTCAAGCGCTCCTGCCATCGCGATAGGATCGGTTCCGTCAACTTCAATCACGTTCCAGTGCCATGCACGATATTTCGCAGCTGTGTCTTCGGTAGTCACAGCGTTGGTCTCAGTTGAGAGCTGGATTGAGTTGCTGTCATAGAACATTATGAGATTGTGCAGTCCGAGGAATCCTGCAAGACGTCCTGCGCCCTGTGAAATCTCTTCCTGTACGCCACCGTCAGAAATGAAGGCATAAGTCTTGTGGGCAATCCAGTCGCCGAATCGCGCCTGAAGGAAACGCTCTGCGATGGCACATCCTACAGCCATTACATGACCTTGTCCAAGCGGACCTGACGTGTTTTCCACGCCGCGTTCCGGATGAAGCTCGGGATGACCGGGAGTGGGGCTTCCCCACTGGCGGAATTCTTTCAGCTCGTCGACCGAATACTTACCTGTGAGAGCAAGTACAGAGTAAAGCATAGGTGACATGTGGCCCGGGTCAAGGAAGAACCGGTCACGTGCAATCCATGTAGGATTGTCTGGATCCGTTACAAGAAACGATGAGTACAGGACATTTACGAAGTCGGCGCCACCCATAGCACCGCCGGGATGGCCTGATTTTGCTTTCTCGACCATTGAGGCAGCCAGTACACGGATATTGTCGGCTGCGCGAGTCATGAGGTTTTTGTCCATAAATAAAAAGTTAAAAATAAATTAAGTATAGGTATAGTTAGAGATATAATTGTTCTTCCTCTGAGGGCTCTTCGTTTACGGGGATGTCGGTGTTGACATTCTTGCTGCCGACGAGACCGTAGAACAAGAGGTAAAGCAGACATGCGACAATCAGCCAGTAGCTGGTCATGTAGCCGGCTTCCTTGGCGATGAATTGCTGCACGAGCGGAAGCACTCCGCCGCCTACTACCATCATCATGAATATACCCGACGCCTGTGCCGTGTATTTGCCGAGTCCTTCTACGGCAAGGTTGAAGATGCCGCCCCACATTACCGAAGTGCAAAGACCGCAGATTACAAGCAGGTAGGCGCTGACAGGCACCATTGCCTGCTCTCCGTTGAGCCCGCTGTAGACAAATTCAGGTACAGGCACTGTCACTGTCTTGGGGATGAAGATGGCGAGGACTACGAGAATTGTGGCTACCGCCGACACGCTGATAAGCTGGGCGCGGGTTGACACCTTGCCGCTGATAGCACCGCTGAGGCTTCGTCCGATAAGCATGAGCAGCCAGTAGACGGCAACGATGGCTCCCGCTATGGTGGAGGCGTCGCCGATTACGCCGGCTCCCGATGCCTTCTGGTCGGCAAGATAGAAGTTGAGGGTTCCGGGGATACCGATTTCTATGCCGACATAGATGAATATACCGATTACACCAAGCACAGTGTGGCGGAAATTCCACGGGCTGTGGCTGTATTTTACTTTCTTGTGTCCTTTAGACAGGTTGGGCTCGGGAATTGCCACAAATGAGATTACGATGAACGCTGCCACGAAGACTCCCATCGCGATAAACAGAAGCGGAGTCACCGCCTGGATGGTCGTGGACTTGGTGAGTTGACCGATGAGCGCACCTACAAAGAAGGGGGTGAGGGTGCCTGACAGAGAGTTAAGCGCACCACCTGTCTGCAGCAGCTGGTTGCCCTTGTTGCCGCCTCCGCCGAGAAGGTTGAGCATCGGGTTTACGACTGTGTTGAGCATACATACACAGAATCCGCATATGAAAGCTCCGAGAAGGTATATGAAGAAGTTCAGGCACACGGTGAATTCCTTTGTCACCATCATGCCACCTTCGTCGATGGTAGACTGCATTGTGAACAGGGCGGTGTCGGCGCCTGCCTGGCTTGAAAGATACTGTACGAAAAGACCGATGACTCCGATTGCCATTGCCCAGAGGGCGGTCTTCTTATATCCGATTTTTACGAGCAGGTTGCCGGCGGGGATTCCCATAAACAGATAGGCGAGGAAGTTCATCATATTGCCCATCATGCCGAGCACGCTGTTGCCTTCAAATGTGTTGCCCCATATAGTGCCGATGGGGGCTGCGAGGTTTGTAACGAACGAAATCATCGCAAATAGGAAAAACATCGCGATGATGGCTATCGTTCTGCCGTTGGTCTGTGCTTTTTGTACCATGTGTAATCAGTTTTGATTAAATAGTGATTCTTGATTAAATAGCGATTTTTGGTTAATTCTGTAAAATTAGCGATTTTTTTTTAGTGACGGATGCTGATATGCTGAAAAACATGTATTGCGGTCAATATTCTCTTTCCCCGAATATTGTTGTGCCTATTCTTACCATGTTACTTCCGTGGCTTATAGCCAGCGGATAGTCATGGCTCATGCCCATGCTTATCGTGTCAAATGCCTCCATGCGCGGCAGTGACAATGATTTTATGCTGTCAAATGCCTGCTTGATTGCCTGAAAATCGCTTGCTATGCGTGACTCGTCGTCGACATTGCTTGCCATACCCATTATGCCGCGCACTCTGACGCCCGGAGTCTCCTCAAGGATGCCTTCTTTGAGCAGCGCCGTGAGCTCATCGGGTAAAAATCCATATTTGGTCTCTTCCAGGGCGACATGAAGCTGGAGCAGCACGTCGGTCACTTTGCCGATGCGCCGGCTTTCTGTGTCTATACACCGGAGCAGGCGCTCCGAGTCGACGCTGTGGATGAGGTTGACGTGGGGCACGACAAGGCGCACTTTGTTGGTCTGAAGATGCCCGATAAAATGCCAGTCTATGTCATCGGGTAGGGTAGATGCCTTTTCAACAAGCTCTGTCGCGCGGCTTTCGCCAAACACACGCTGCCCGGCACCGTAGGCTTCCATTATAGCCCGGGCAGGATGAAATTTCGACACCGCCACGAGGGTCACTCCCTCGGGCAGTGTCGATTTGATGTCGGTGATGCGCTGTCCTATGCGGTCCATTATGATGACGCGTTTTTATTCAGCCGATGATTCGCTGCCGCCAAGTTTAGCCTTGAACACATCCATTATCGTGGTCTCTGCTATTGACGATACCTCAAAGTCAGCCATCGTGCCTTTCATCCCTTCCATGAAATTGTCAAGGGCTTCGCGGAAGTTGTTTGCAGCCACGAGGATGTGGGTTGTTGTCTTCTTTTCGACTGCGGTCTTTTCGTCGAGAGTGATGAAGTTGACTTTCACGTGATACCATTTGTCGGCTGCGTCATCCCAGAATATTTCTGTTATGTTGGTGCGCTTTACTGCCGAAATGGAAAAGTCGCCGGAAATAAACGGAGTCAGCTCCTCGATGGTACGGGCCTCGGCTTCGGTGAAGCTCAGGGCATCGACCATGTAGGGTTCATTGACTTTTTTCTGTGTGCCGTTTTCCATCAACTTGTCGTAACGAACTTTCGTTTCAAACCAATTGCTCATTGTGATATAGTTTTTATATTGTGATTATAATTGTAGTTATGCTTCTTTTTTGAGGTGCAGATATGTGTGGACACAGCCTACGAGCAAAGCGCCTCCGATGATGTTGCCTATGGTGGCGGGCACCAGATTGCGCCACACCATCTGCCATGCCGTTACATCGGCGCCTTCAAGCATTCCGCAGGGGATAAAAAACATGTTGGCGATGGAGTGTTCATAGCCGAGCGCCACGAATGCCATGACCGGTAGCCAGCATCCAAACATCTTTGCTCCGCTGCTTTTTGCCGACATGGCAAGCCATATGGCAAGGCATACACACCAGTTGGCTCCTATACCCTTCACCATGACTACGAGCCAGGGCATTGACACTTTCGCTTTGGCAATGCCGATTATAGCCGAGTGATAGGGCTCGGGGGCTGTGAGCCCTACAAAGTAGACCATGGCAAACACAAACAGCAGCGCACCGAAAAAGTTGCCGAGATAGACCACGGTCCAGTTGACAAGCACGTCGCGCCAACGGCATTTCCCGGCGATGAGCGGCGGCATCAGCATGGCATTGTTGCCTGTGAACAATTCAGCGCCAAGCACCACGACCAGGATAAGCCCTATCGGGAACATGGCTCCGCTCAGAAGCTTCTGCAACGCAGGGTTGTCGGCTGTGATGCCGGGGAATCCATAGCCGATTATGAGCGACAGGGTGCCGCCGAAGGCAATGTATATTCCGGCAAGTATTGTAAGTATCGCGAATCGTGTATAGCCTGAAGACTGTAACCGCAGCTTGTTTTGTCCGGCGGTCATCGCGGAGTCTATCACTTCGGCAGGTGTTTTTGTCGCCATCGTCTCAGGTAAACCGGTTAGAGTGATTCAAGCAGGCGTTTCAACACCACCTCCGCAGAGATTTCGCGGTTTGCGGCTTCCGGAATCACGATTGATTTCGGTCCATCGATTACATCGTCGCTTACAATCATGTTGCGTCTAACAGGGAGGCAGTGCATGAAATAGGCGTTGTTGGTCAGCGCCATTTTTTCTGCGGTGATGGTCCAGTTGCGGTCGGTGCTTAATACCTTGCCGTAGTTGGGGTCGGTATATGCGCTCCAGTTTTTGGCATACACGAAGTCGGCTCCGGCAAGCGCCTTGTCCTGGTCATACTCAATTTTTGCATTGCCCGTAAATCTCGGGTCGAGTTCATATCCGTGGGGATGAGTAATCACGAAGTCATATCCTGCCGCGTTCATCCACTCTGCAAATGAGTTGGGGACAGCCTGGGGAAGTGCCTTGGGGTGGGGAGCCCATGTCAGTACCACTTTGGGGCGTTCGACGGTCTTGTATTCCTCGATGGTGATAAGGTCGGCAAACGACTGAAGCGGATGACGCGTCGCTGCTTCCATCGAGAACACGGGGCGACCGGAATATTTTATGAACTGGTTGATGATTTTTTCCTCGTAGTCATCGGCCTTTGACTCGAAGCGGGCAAATGACCTTACGCCTATTATGTCGCAGTAGCAGCCCATTACCGGAATTGCCTCCAGCAGATGCTCCGGCTTGTCGCCATCCATGATTACACCTCTCTCGGTCTCGAGCTTCCACGCGCCCTGGTTGACGTCGAGAACGATTACGTTCATGCCGAGGTTCATCGCCGCCTTCTGGGTGCTGAGCCTTGTGCGAAGAGAGGAGTTGAAAAATATCATCAGGAGGGTCTTATTTTCTCCAAGATGCTTATAGCCAAAGCGGTTGGCTTTTACTTCAAGCGCTTCCTTCACTGCAAGATGAAGGTCGCCTATGTCGTTTACATTAGTAAATTGTTTCATCTGATTGCAAATTATGGCGCAAGTTACTCAAATATTTCCATATAGACGCTACCTATAACGTCAAAAAATGGTAACTTTGCTATCTGTTTAACTTCAATTATTAGTATGCAAGCAATTATACTGGCAGCCGGACTCGGGCGTCGTCTCGGCGAATTTACCGCCGGAAATACCAAATGCATGGTGCCTGTCAACGGTGAGTTTCTGATTGACCGTATGCTCCGGCAGCTGCGGAGGTTGCCCTTGTCGCGGATAGTGATTGTAATCGGCTACGAGGGTGCAAAGCTGAGAGAATATATTGACGGGAAGTATCCTGACATGAATATCGGTTATGTCGAGAATGATGTATATGACAAGACCAATAATATCTATTCTCTGTGGCTTGCCCGCGATATAATGCAGGACGATGACACGCTGCTGCTGGAGTCGGACATAATCGTCGATGATGCCATAATCGATATGATATATGAGTCGGATTATCCTGACGTGGCGCTTGTCGCCAAATATGAGTCATGGATGGACGGGACTATGGTGCGCATTGACGATGACGACAATATAATCAGCTTCATCCCCAAAAAGGCATTCTGCTATAATGACATAGACAGTTATTACAAGACTGTCAACATATATAAGTTCAGCCGCGAGTTTGCTGTCAGGCGTTATCTGCCTTTTCTTGAGGCGTATATAAAGGTGTTGGGCGACAATGAGTATTACGAGCAGGTGTTGCGTGTGATTACCCTTGTCGACGCTACCGGCATAAAGGCTCTTTCCGTGGGCGCAATGCCGTGGTATGAAATCGACGACGTGCAGGACCTGCGCATCGCCGAGACTATATTTGCCGACACTGATTCGCGTCTTGAAAAGCTGCAACACAGTTATGGCGGCTATTGGCGATATCCCGGTCTGAAGGATTTCTGCTATCTGGTCAATCCATATTTCCCTACCGGGAAGATGATTGAGGAGATGAAGAGCAGTTTTGACGTGTTGTTGCGCAATTATCCTTCCGGCATGGGGGTCAATTCGCTTCTTGGTGCGAAATATTTCGGATTGCGTCATGACTATGTGGTCACGGGCAACGGTGCCGCCGAACTGATAAAGGCGCTGATGGGACTAACGGCGGGCAGGCTCGGTGTCACTGCACCTACATTTGAAGAGTATCCTAACCGGATGAATAAGGATGACGTCGAGGTATTTGTCCCATCGGGCGATGATTTCCGCTATACAGCCGGCGACCTGATGGATTATTTCTCGGATAAGGATATTTCCACATTGCTTGTCATCAATCCCGACAACCCCTCGGGCAACTTTATCCCGCGTCATGACTTGATGAAGCTTGTGGAGTGGACCCGTAACCGAGGCATGAGGCTTGTCGTCGACGAGTCGTTTGTCGACTTTGCCGATGGCGACGATAACACTATGTTGCTTAATAGTATTCTCGAAACCGCGTCTCATCTGGTAGTGGTAAAGAGCATATCGAAGTCTTACGGTGTGCCGGGTCTCAGGCTCGGTGTGCTTGCAAGCGCTGACACGGAGCTTATAAAGTCGTTGAGGAAGGAGTGTGCGATATGGAACATAAATTCCTTTGGCGAATATTACATGCAGATTTTCGGCAAGTATGAGAAATCCTATGAAGAGGCGTGCCGTAAAATCAGGAAGGTGCGCGACGAGATGTATGAGCGGTTGTCTACGGTAGATTATCTCAGGGTGATGCCGTCGGCGGCTAATTATTTCTTGTGTGAGGTGACATCAAGGTTTTCGGCTGCCGGGCTGGCGAGGATATTGCTTGACCGTTACGGGCTGCTCATAAAGGACTGCTCGGGCAAACGCGGTTTCCGCGACGGCTCGCAGTATATACGTATTGCCGTGAGGGACACGGCTGACAACTGTACACTTATTGATGCGTTAAAATCGTTGTGAATATGACATTATACCCGCGAAATGAAACCGGGATATGTATAGTCGGCGGCGGTAATGTCGGGACTGTGCTTGCCGGATATGTCGCCGCGCGCGGCTACAGGGTGAGCGTGCTCACCGACCATCCCGGTGACTGGGGGAGGACGATTGATGTCACCGACCCTGACGGAAACCTGTTCTGCGGACATCTTGACTGCGTTTCCGCCGACCCTGCCGTAGCGGTAAAGGGGGCGGATGTTGTGCTTGTGTGTCTTCCGGGTCCGGCAATACATGACAAGCTGGAGGCGATTAAGCCTTGGATTGAGCGCGACACCCTTGTAGGCAGCGTGTTTTCATGCACGGGCTTTTTCATCATGGCTATAAACGTGCTTGGCACGCAGTCGCGTCTTTTCGGACTGCAGCGAGTGCCTTTCATCTCGCGACTTGAGAAGTATGGTCACTCGGCTCATCTGCTCGGCTATCGCAAGTGTATAAATGTCGCGTTCAGCGGAGTTGACGACACGGCAGCTGCCGTAGCGCTTTTCGCCGACATGTTTTCCACGCCGGTATCGGTTCTTGCCCATCCGCTTGAGGTGACATTGACCAACAGTAATCCCATCTTGCACCCGGCGCGCCTTTATTCGATGTTCCGTGACTGCATTTCCCCGATGAAGGAGATACCGGCGTTTTATGCCGATTGGACCGACGATAGTTCCGAGATGCTTATCGCCTGTGACAGTGAGTTTCAGCAGGCTGTGGCGCGTCTCGGCATTGACCGCAGCCATGTCCCGAGTCTTTTGGATTATTATGAGTCGGTCGACGCTGAGTCGCTCACGCGTAAGATACGCAGCATCGCTGCTTTCAAGGGCATAGCGGCGCCGATGAAGAAGGTCGACGGCGGGTATATGCCCGACTTTGACAACCGTTATTTCACGGAGGACTTCCCTTACGGGCTGATGTTGATAAAAATGGTGTGTTCGCGTCTTGACATAGCGACTCCGGTTATTGACAGCGTGATAGAGTGGTTTCAGGAGCGAGTGGGGAAATGTTATATCAAGGACGGTCAGATAGCCGACAGTCCCGACGCAGCAGCTGTGGCTTGTCTTGACGCTGCCTCGATCGACTATCTTATATCTTCAATAAAGCGCTGACCGGTGGTATGGCTGACTCGCTTGGCAAAAAGGCATTGAAAGGGACTGTGTGGGCTACTGCCGACCGTTTTGGCGGCATGGTGCTGCAGTTTGTAGTCAATCTTGTGCTTGCCAATCTGCTCTTGCCTTCCGACTTCGGTACGGTAGGGGTGCTTGCCATATTTATCGCGGTGTCGCAGACTGTCATTGACGGAGGCTTTGCCTCTGCGCTGATTCAGCGTAAAGAGCCGACTGACATTGATTATTCAACGATATTTTTCTGGAATCTCGGTTTTTCGCTTTTGCTCTACGGGGTGCTGTTTGTGGCGTCACCGTTTATTGCCGGTTATTTCAGCATGCCTGTCCTCCGCGATGTGCTGCGGGTGATAAGTCTTAACCTGGTTATCAGTGCGCTTGCCCAGATGCAGCTTGTCAGGATGAAGCGGGAGCTTGCCTTCAAGCGTCTTGCCGTAGTGAATCTCACGAGCTATATAATCGCCTCGGTGATAGCTATAGTCATGGCGTTCAGGGGATTTGGCGTGTGGAGTCTTGTCGCCATGACTGTTATAAACCAGGCGATGGTCACGGGGCTTTACTGGATATTGAACCGCTGGCATCCGGTTGCCGTGTTTTCCATGAAGTCGTTTCGCTCGCTGTTCGGATTCGGAGGCTATCTGCTTGCCGCCTCTATCCTGCACGAGATATGCCGCAATCTTCAGGGTGTAATAATCGGAAAACGGTTTTCGGCTGCCGACATGGGTTATTATTCGCAGGCTTACAAGCTTGACCAGGTGACCTCCTATTCAATCCCGCAAGTGCTTGTTCAGGTGCTTTTTCCGGTATTTTCCAATATACAGAATGACCGTGAGCGTCTTGTCGAAATGACGCTTCTCGGCATGCGCGTCATCGCTGCCGTAGTGTTTCCGCTTCTGATAGTGCTGATGATAGTGGCTGAGCCGCTTGTGGTGACGCTTTACCGCGATGTGTGGCTTCCCTGTGTGCCATATTTCCGTATTCTGTGTGTCGGCGGTATATTCGTGTCGCTGCAGAATGTCAATTTTTACGCCGTCGCCGCCCTGGGTCACAGCGATGTGCTGTTCAGGTGGAGCTTTTATAAATGGGGTCTGCTGCTTGTGCTGCTTTTGGTCGGGATGTTTTTCGGGATGGAGGGCATCATGTGGGCGATTGTGGTGAGCAACCTCAATATATTTGTTGTAAACGCTGTATTGTCGCGCCGCTACGTCGGATGTCCGCTGAGAAGGCAGATACGCTGTGTGTTGCCTCCGCTTGCCACCGGTGCTGCGGCGGGACTGGCTGTAGCCCCGTTTATGGGCATGTTGCCGTGGTGGGTGTGTGCTTCCGCCTATCTGTTGCTGTATGTTGCGCTGGCACTTCTGTTCAGGTTGCGTGCGCTCGGTGACCTGCGACAGCTTTTACAGCTTGTGAAGAAAAAATAAGTAATTGTTAATGACGATGATAGATGCCGATGTTCACGCCTCTCTGCGTGAAAGATTCAGTCCCGACGGCTCGCTTTTGCGTCGCCACCAGTTGAAACTGCTTGAGATGTTGCGGTTTATAGATGATGTGTGCCGTAACAACGATATTCCTTACTGGCTCAGTTCAGGCACGCTTATAGGCGCGATGCGTCACGGGGGCTTTATCCCGTGGGATGACGATGTTGATGTCGAGATGCTTGCCGCTGACTTCCCGAGGTTCCGTGAGGCTGTCGAGCGTGTCGCCGACCCGAGGTATGTCGTGCAGACAACTGCAACTGACCCGGAATTTCTTTTTGCATTCGGCAAGTTGCGCGACCTCGGCTCGCTGGTTGAGGAGAGCAACGGTCTTGACTCTCTGCTGAAATACAGGGGATGTTACATTGATGTGTTTACCATCGCGCCGTCGTCGTCACGCCGTCTTCATCGTTTCGGGTGCAAGCTTGTCGGCACAGAGTTGAAGTGGCGTGTCAAGTCGCCGCGTTCACTGCGCAGCCGTCTGCTTCGCGGAGTGCTCCACGGGATAGTGTTTCCAGTGATGTCGGCTGTGAGCCGTGTCGGCGCCGGCGACCGCATGCGTCACGTCATCCCGAGTTTTTTCTCGGCTGAGCGTCGGCTGCCGGAACTTCTGCCTGTGAGCGAGGTGAGTTTTGAGGGATATACCTTCAAGGCGCCTGCCGATCCTGACGCCTACCTGCGCCGCATCTATGGCGATTATATGCGTCTGCCCGATCCCGATAAAATCCAGGTCCACGCGTCGCGTATAAGCCTCTGACTCCTTTATCCGCAATCGCCACGTCTATATAAACAGCTACGCGATGGCTTTTATGCCACCGCGTAGAAAAAATCGTGTTGTCAAGTTATGCGTTATAACATTATGAATGACGAGTCGACGGTCGATTTCAGCTCCGATTTGAGCTTGGAGGCGTTTACGGGCTTGCTTACATAACCGTTGAATCCGTTTTCCATGATTCGCTCCTTGTCGGAAGCGAATGCGTAGGCAGTGACAGCGATGATGGGCACGGTCTTTGACACCTTGCGTATCTCGCGTGTCGCCTCATAGCCGTCCATATTGGGCATGTTGATGTCCATGATGATGATATTGGGCTGGTGTTGCTTGAACAGCTCTACCGCTTCCCTGCCGTCCCACGCGTGGATGAGGTTATAGTCATTTGACAGGATTGTGTCAAAGAGCAGGTAGTTGCTCTCATTGTCTTCGGCGACAAGCAGTGTCAGTTTTTCCTGACGCTTGATAGTCTCTTTCTGAGGCTGCTGGGCGGCGACAATCTCCGCCTCTTCAGCGGCGGGTTTGGCTTCCGATACTTGTACCGGGAGATAGGGGATGGTAAACCAGAATGTCGAGCCGAGTCCTTCTCCGGGCGACTCTACGCCGATGCGTCCTTCCATCTTCTCGATGATGCTCTGGCTTATCGATAGACCGAGTCCGGTGCCCTGCACGAAATTGTTGAGCTTGGTAAAGCGCTGGAACACACTCTTCTGCTTTTCGGGCGCGATGCCGATACCGGTGTCGCGTACATAGAAGTAAATCTCATGACCGCGCAATTCGTAGCCGAACGTAATGCTTCCGTGGTCGGTAAACTTGCATGCGTTGGTGAGCAGGTTGATTATCACCTGAGAGAGGCGGTTGCGCTCGGTCCTTACATTACATTCAGCCGCTCCGAGGGTGAAGTTAAGCACAACGCCCGGTTTTACTCTCATTCTCACAGTGCTTTCAAGATTGCGGATAAGCTCGTTGAGGTCGGTCGGGTGATAGATGAACTCGAGAGTGTTTGCCTCTACTTTGGCAAGGTCGAGGATGTCGCTGATAAGCTGTAGCAGAAGCTGGTTGTTGTTTTCGATTATACCGATAAACTTCTCTTTCTTCTCCTCGTCGTTGGTGTTGGCGAGCAGGTTGGAGAATCCTACGATTGCGTTGAGCGGGGTGCGTATCTCGTGGCTCATGTTGGCGAGGAATGCCGATTTGAGTCGGTCAGACTCACTTGCGCGCTCTTTAGCATGGATAAGGGCGTTTTCCTGTTTCTTGCGCTCTGTAATCAGCAGCAGCGAGCCTACGAGCGAAACCGGACGTCCGTTTTCGTCGTTATTGTCGACGGCGGCGTTGACTTCCATCCAGTCGATGATTTCACGTCCGTTGTCGTTGGTGACGATGCGGAACTCTTCCTTTACATAGTTGGTCTTGCCGTCGACAAGCTCCTGATAGGACTGACGGACACGCGGCAGGTCCTCGCGGTGGATGCGCTGGAAATACTCGCTTGAGTCTATGATGTTCATGCCGCGTTTAGAGCCGCGCAGTGTCGGGAATTTAAGATGTTTCAACACACGCTGTGACTCGCAGTATATGCGCTGTGTCTTGATGTCCCAGCGCCAGGGGATGATATGGGCGACGCTCAGGGTCATCTCAAGCTGTTTGCGAGAGTTGCGCAGGGTGCTTTCAGCCTTGTTGCGTTTAGTGGTGTCGCTTCCGAAGATGTCAACTGTGTTGGTCTCTTTGTTGGGGACGATTAGAAACTCGTAGTATTGGTCGGTGGCTTTGAAGTAGTGGGTGAATGTGACCGAGTGTCCTTCGTTAAACGCTGTGTCGACAAGGCGTTTGAGATGCTCCATGTTGAAGAACGAGTCGGTGTCGTCGGCTCCGTTCTGGCTGTAAAGTGTCTCAAACGATGTATTGCTTGACTTGTAGTTGATTTTTGTCACGTGTCCTTCGCTGTCGGTGGTGAGGCTTGCCGATGCGTAGGCGATAGGCATGTTGCGCACAAGAGCGTCGTGGGCGCTGGTAGCCTTTATCTTGGTGTGGAGTGCCTGCGAACGCAGGGAGATAATCACGGCAATCGCGGCGATAAGCAGGATGATTGCGATTATATACCATTTGTAGCCGTCCCACAATGTGTCGGGCTTGTTGACAAATACCGTGTCAGGCGGACAGTCGCTTGTCGAATAGCCGTCGCGGAGCAGCTGCTCGTAGTTGATGACATAGTTGAAGTCTTCGGGATATTCGGGATAGTAGAAGGGCACGCTGTTCATGTTTTTCCCCTCGTTCATCATGTTGACGTAGCTTACCAGCGTTTCGATTACCTTTTTGTGGTTGGGGAAGTAGCCTCCGAGAATTCCGTTGCCGATATATGCCTCGCGCAGAGCGTAGACAGGCTGTATCGCCTGAGGTATAGCCCTGTATTCTCCCGACACAAGCTGGGGATAACCGTTTACGTCGAGCTGGGAGAAAAAACATGATGAAAACAGGAAGCCCGTAGTGTCGCTGTGGGTCATGAGATAGTCGAGAAGCTTGCCGCTGTTGTTGTCGTCGGCCACAAGCCACTCATAAGATAGCGACGGGTAGGTCGACGCAAGGTAATTGCTGATTTTCTTGTTGAGATGACGATTGGGGGCAAGCGCGTCGGCAGCAAATATGAGCTTGTTGAGCTTGGGGTTCATCTTCACTATCAGGTCGATAGTCTCCTTGTACATGAACGGCGACTCAATGAATGTGAGATTGTACTTGTTGCGTAGCTGTGACAGCGGGACAAGGTTGTCGTCAGTGTCGTCGCCCTCGATTCCGGTGAGATAATATTTGGACGTGCCCACTTTGTCAGAATTTCCGAGCAGGATGGTGGGGATGTCGCCGCATGCGGATTTTATCGTGTCGACAAGTCCGAATGATGCTTCTCCGATCATCACGAGCCCGTCGGGCTTTTCTTTGTTAATCCTGTCAAGCACACCTTTTGACATGATGTTGTAGAGCGAGTCATTGGTGACATAATTCATGTTCAAGTGCTCGATAGTCGTGACAAACTGATGCTCTTTAGCCGCCTCCATGATTATGGGGTTGATGAATGACTGGCTCCAGGGAGCGCCTTCATTGTAGGCGTTTATAATCATTATCTCTTTTGACGGCTTGTTGCGGTCGATGGCTTCCGCTTTAAATGAAAGCAGTGATGTGGCAACAAGAGCAGTGATTGTGAATAGTGCTTTGAGTCTGCAACTGAAATCGTTCATGGATATATTGTAAAATAGTTGTCTTAGATTGGTTGTATTTATGCAAAGTTAGTAATTTTCGTAAGTTTTCATTTATGTTTCTGTAAAAATAACATTATGTTTTACGACATAAAATCGGAAAACCATCCCGTGAAGAGTGGCGCAGAGTGTTATCAACGCCGGTTTATACAGCCACGCGGTGTTGCACATGGTGTTATCAATGGCGGTTTATACAGGCAGTGTGGCACAGTGTGTTATCAATGGCGGTTTATACAGGCAGTGTAGGGGCGAGTGGAAGCTCGCCCGCGTTGCGTTAACGATGTCGGCGGGGGTATGTTGTGGATTGCAGGGTTGTTTGTGACATTCCCGGCAGGGAATGGTCTGATATGTAGCCGTGGGTTGAGCGTAGCGATACCCACGGAAAACGTGTCATCCGGCTTTGGAATCCTCGCGGTTGATGTTTGGATGATTCCTGCGGAAACGATATTGTTTTTGT
>OLWA01000671.1_pt1 | contig 40921 bp, 26 predicted proteins | sample 1673251 | NCBI WGS metagenome assembly OLWA01 (sample SAMEA3178937, study PRJEB25190) | human gut metagenome | biome: human gut; feature: human-associated habitat; material: faeces | place: Austria | collected 2013 | reverse complement strand
TGTCCAGCTCGATCGTCTCCTCCGTCTGATCTCCGGGCCTCCAGGGCACATAAGGCCCCTCCTCCTCATCCTTGCTACAAGCCGAGAGGAAGCATACGGCCACCAGCATCCACAGATACTTTTTCATAATCACAAATTACAGTTTATCGGATTAATAATTGGGGTTCTGTTCGAGTTTCTTGTTCAGCAGGATCTGATCCGCCGGAACAGGCCACCAGTAGTCGCGGTCGGGATCGAACGCACGCACGGCGATGTCCGTGCCCGCATAGTCCTGAATCACGGCGTTCATCACCCGTTCTGCGGTCATCCAACGACGGATGTCGTTATAATAGAGGCCCTCACCGGCAAACTCGATCCGACGTTCATGCCGGATGATCTCACGCATCTCCGCCTGACTTTTCGTTCCAAAAGTGTAAGTAGGCATGCCGACACGCTCGCGCACGCGATTTACCGCGTCGTAAACCTCCTTCGACGGCGTGGCATCGACCTCGTTCTGCGCCTCGGCAAACATCAGCAGCACGTCGGCATAACGCAGCAGGCGGTAGTTCTGCGGAATCTTGCCCTTGTCCCACGTGGCCGGGCGCTTGTCATAGGGGATGAAGAACTTGCGCCAGGCGCGTCCCGACTTGTTGTTGGCGGGGTTGATCACCATCTTGCCGTCGGGCAGATAGGCGCGCAGCACGTCATCGTCCATACCCGGGACGCTCGTGGCCCCGTGCTTGATGATCGTGTAGCCCAGGCGGACCTGGTCACCCTCGTCCAGATAGGCCTTCTCGAGGTTCGACGAAGGCGTGCACCAGCCCCAGCCGTCGAACTTCACGCCGTCACTCGGACGCGTGGCCGGATCCTCGCGGATGCCGCTGATGATGCACATGAAGCCCGCACCGTAGTTGTAGGTCTCGTCGTACATCGTCTGCGCCTCGAAGAGCGACTCCTGATTGTTGTTGTAGTCGCAGTCCCAGACCTGGCCGAAATCGGGCATCAGGTCATACTCGGTCGTCTCGATCAGATCGCCCAGCACCTGACGGGCCTCGTTCCACTTGGCCTGGTAGAGGTAGACCTTGCCGAGCAGACCCTGTGCGGCACCGCTCGTGGCACGCCCCACCTCCGAGGCGGCCAGTTCGCTGCGCAGCGGCAGATCGGGAATCGCCTCCAGCAGATCCTGCTCGACCAGTGCATAGCTCTCCGCGATCGAACTGCGCACGGCGCCTTCGGTCTCCGTCGGCGAGAGGAATCCGGTGACCTTCACCACGCCGCCGTAGTTCTTGATCAGCTCGAAGTAGAAAAATGCACGCAGGAACTTGGCCTCGGCAACCATCCGCGCCTTGATCGTCCCGTCGATCGGCGCCTCACCGATCCGTTCGATGGCGATGTTGCAGCGTGTGATGCCCTTGTAGCGGTAGCGGTAGAAGTCGTTGATATCGTCCGACTGCGGGGCCGAAGCCTGGAAGTGGGCCAGCGGGCGGTGCGACGAGGCATCCTGGCCCGTGTTGCCCATCCATGCATCGTCGGTACACATGTCAAGTGCCTGGTAGAGCTTGCCGATATACCACCAGTCGTCGTAGAAGAGGGCACCGTAACAACCGATCAGGAAGCTTTCGCACTGCTCCTGATTCTGGAAGTAGGTGTCGAGGTTCTCGACGCCACGGCGCGGCTGATCGAGAAAATCGGTGCAGGAGGCCGACATCAGCACGACGGCCACCGATGCCAAGATCGAAATTATCTTTTTCATAACGCGTTCACATTAAAATTTGAAGTCTACTCCGAACAGATAGGTGCGCGGGTTGGGATATTCCGACCAGTCGATACCCGTACTCAACACGTCGCCGGCCAGCATGGCCCGCTCGGGATCCATGCCCGAATAACCGGTGATGGTGAAGGCGTTCTGCACCGAAACCGAGAATCGCAGCGAATACTTGCTGTTCTTCAGCGGTACGGAGTATCCCAGCTGAAGCAGTTTGCAGCGGAAATAGGAGCCGTCCTCGACGTAGAAGCTCGAGATGGTCGTGTAGTTGCCGTTGTTGTCGGCAGCCGTCAGACGCGGGAACGAAGCGCCCGTATTGTCCTCACGCCACGTCTTGTTCCACGTGCCGGCATAGACGTTCGAACCGCCCGTGCCCGAGTAACGCTCCAGCGTGGTGTTGAAGATGTCGTTGCCCAGCGTGCCGTAGAAGTTGGCCGTCAGATCGAAGTTGCGGTAGGTGAAGTGGGTATTCAGACCGATCATCAGGTCGGGGAAGGCGTTGCCGATGTACGTACGGTCCTCGGTATCGAGTTTGCCGTCGTTGTTCAGGTCGCGGAAACGCAGGTCGCCGGGCTGTGCCGAGGGCTGCAGCAGGTTGCCGTGCTCGTCGGAGTGGGCATAGACCTCGGCCCAGTTCTGGAAGATGCCGTCGCAGACGTAACCGTAGAAGCGGCTGATCTCTCCACCGTCCTCATTGCGGGTGATGTAGCTCGAGTGCCACGAGGCGGCGTCGATCGGGTTGAGACCCGTGAAGCGCACGGCCGTATTCTTGACCGAGGAGAGCTGCAGACCGATGTCATAGGTGAAATCCTTCGAGCGGTCGGCCCAGTTGACCGAGAGTTCCCAACCGGCGGCCTTCATGCTGCCGATGTTGCCCCAGAGGTTGCAGTTGTAGTCCGTGTAACCCGAGAAGAGAGGGTTCTCGCGCGAATAGAGCATGTCGTGCGACTTCTTCTGGAAGAGTTCGAAGGTCACATTGAGGCGATCGCGCAGGAAGCCCATGTCCAGACCGACGTTGAAGTCCTCGACCGTCTCCCAGAAGAGATCCGGGTTACCCATGTCGCCGAGCGTGGTGAAGGGGTAGCGGACTCCGCCGATGACGTAGCTGCCCGTACCCAGACGGGTGATGTCGCGGCCAGCGGGAATCGCCTGGTTACCCACGCGGCCCCATCCGGCACGCAGTTTGAGGTTCGTGAAGACACGCTGATCCTGCATGAACTTCTCGCCGATGATCCGCCAGGCAACCGAAGCCGACGGGAAGATGCCGTAACGGTTGTTCTCGGGGAACTTCGACGAACCGTCGGCGCGCACCGAAGCCGTCACGTAGTAGCGGTTGTCGTAGTTGTACATCACGCGGGCCAGATACGAGACGAGGGTCTCGACCGACGAGGTGCCGCTGTTGGTCTGGTTCATCGTTCCGGCGTCGAGTTCCCAAAGCGATTCGACGGTATCCGAGGGCACATTCTCGCGTCCGCCCTTCACGTTGGCCGTCTGGAAACGTTCGGCCGTGAAACCGATCATGGCGTTGAGGTTGTGCTTCTTGTTGAAGGTCTTCATGTAGGTGGCCGTGTTGGTCCAGTTCCAGTCGACCCACTCGGTGATTTCACGCGACACGGAGTTGTTGATCTGCTGCTCCTGGGCGTGCATGTTGAAGGCCGGGGTGAAGTCGTCCGAGCGGCGGAAGCGGGCGTTGATGCCGAACTGCGTGCGCAGCGTCAGACCGTCGACGGGGTGAAGCTCCAGATAGGGGTTGGCCAGGACGCCGTACTCGCGCGAATGGGCGTTCATGCGGGCCACCTGGGCCACGGGGTTCCAGGCCTCGTTGTTGTGCGAACGGGCGTAGTTGTCATACGGGTTGTCGGTCCACTCCTCCTCGGGACGCATGATCGGCGTGGTGGGGTCCATCGACATCACATTGCCGAAGACGTTGGGCGTGTCGTCCCACGACTCGGTGCGCGGCGCAAAGTCCACACCCAGGCGTACGACCCGGTTGAAACGCCACTCGGCATTGATGCGGGCCGTGATCTTGTCCCAGTAACCGTAGTCGTAGTGCGAACCGTTGCGGAAGTAGCCCAGCGAACCGCTGTAGACGAACTTGTCGCTGCCGCCCGAGAAGCCGAGCGTATAGTTCTGCACGATGGCGAAATTCTTGATCGTTTCGTTCCACCAGTCGGTATCGGTGGCGTTGGTGGCGTTCCACGGTGCCACCGCACCGTCGTTCTGGTAGCGGGCCTTGAAGACCTGCTCGAATTCGGAGGCGTGGGCCATGCCCGGATCGGCAATGGTCTGCAGACCCACCGACGAGGTGAAGGTGAACTGCGTCGGCTGGTTCAGACGACCCTTCTTGGTGGTGATCAGGATCACGCCGTTCGATCCGCGCGTACCGTAGATGGCCGCCGCCGAGGCATCCTTGAGCACCTCCATCGAGGCGATGTCGTCGTTGTTCAGGAAGTTGATGTTGTCACCCACGGGCATGCCGTCGACCACGTAGAGCGGGTTGCTGCCGTTCGAGGTCGTGACGCCGCGGATGATCACACGCGGCGTGGTGCCGGGACCGCCACCGCTGGCCACCTGCACGCCGAGCACCTTGCCCTGAAGGGCATCCATCGCATTACCGGTGGTCATTTCAGTGATCTCGTCGCCCTTGACCGTGGCAATCGACGAAGTCAGGTCGCTTTTGCGCACCACGCCATAGCCGACCACCACCACGTCGTCCAAAGTCGTCGATGTCTCCTTGAGCTGGATGTCGATGACCGTACGGTTGGCCACCGCACGCCGCTCGGTCGAGTAACCGATCATCGAGAAGACCAGCACCGCATTCTTGTCCACGCGCTGAAGCTGATACGTACCGTCGACATTGGTTGTGGTTCCGTTGTTCGTACCCTGGACCAGGACCGTCACGCCGACCAGAGGCTGGTTGTCCGTCGTCGAGGTCACGCGACCCGTTACGGCCGTCTGTGCGAGCACCCACAGACTCGACAGCGACAGACACGCTGTCATCATGATATGCTTGATATACCGTTTCATGGTGTTGCGATTTTAGTTAGTTGGCCGGAATGAATTTGCCCCAGCCCGTATATGCGTCGAATTCGAAGGTGTAGGAGCCGGTTGCCGGGCAGGGAACGGTCACCCAGTCGTGCGTATCGTTGCCGACCGTGTGGTTGCCGGCATCGAGCCAGGCCTGGTTGACGTGCGAACCGCAGTACTCGAAGATCGAGGGATCCTTGCTCATGTAGTTCTTGTTGACCTTCCACGAGCAGTAGTCCCACCATCCGTCGCTGTGCCAGTTGTGGATGTAGAAGTGAACCTCGTCGCCGGCAGTGAAGGAGATGGGCTCCTTGAGGCGGTAGAGGTGCGGATTGGCCTCGTCCTGCACGAAACGGTTGATCTCCTTCGGATTGTCGAACATCAGTCCGAAATAGAACTCCTGCAGCCACGAACCGCCGTCGCCCCACGTATCCAGACTGATCGAGCCGTAGGCGTGCGGAACGGGATCGATGGCCTCGTCAACCGGGAAGGTCTCGAGGCTGTAGGTGCCGTTCTGCGTGTTGATCTCGATACGGTAGTAGACGCCGGCCTCGGGCAGCAGAATCCGCTCGGGCGATTCATAGGTGAGTTTGGACTTGTCGGCGGGATCGGCACCGAACATGATCGGCGAGAAGGAGGTGGTCTGCGGAATGAAGCAGATGGCCGTATTGGCCGTGCGGTTGTAGTATTCGGCCACGTAGGTGTATTCGCCCGTATGTTTGCAGAGCATCGGCACACCCAGGATGTCACTCGTCAGGTCGCGCTCGTTCATCACGTCGGCCAGATACATCTCCTCGAAGTCGGTCAGACCGGAGATCGTCAGATTGAACGACGCCTCGACCGTGCGGCCGCTCAAATCATAGGCCGTGAGCAGCACCTTGTAGGTGACGCTGCCGCCCGGAGTGAGGTTGAAGGTGATATCTTCCAGATCGACCGTCGTCGAGAAGTCCTGCATGCCGCCGCCCGAGACCGTACGCGTCAGTTCGATGTCGGGGATCGAGATTTCGATGCGGTCGACACCGCGGTTGTCGGTCACGCGCAGCGACAGCGGCAACGTCGTCGAGGTCTCGCCCTCCTTCACGATCACGGCCAGCGAACCGCTCGGTACCGAAGCAAAGACCGGATCCGAAAAGTCTCCGTTGAGATCGATCGTCACCTGCCTGGAGGTTGTACGGCCGCCGACATCGGTGGCGGCAACTTCCAGTTCATAGAGTTCGCCGATCTCGTTCTCGTCGATACGGACCAGATAATCCAGATCGTATTCATGAAGGAGTTCCTCCTTGATTGCGAGCAGATCGATCGTCTTCTCGACATACAAACCCGGGCAGGAGAGTGATATTCGGGCGATTCCGTCGGCATCCAACACCTTGCCGGTCACATGCACGTCACGCCCCGGTTCGGTCTGGATCCGTTCCGTCACCTGAAGTTCGGGTGCCGCCGAATCGACATCGGGATAACCGGGACCGTCGTCCTCGGTGCATGCACTGTGTCCGAACAACACGAACAGGCTGCACCACAAAAAGGCCAAAAGTCGTTTTCCTTTCATAATTAGTTAGTAGGTTTTTGGTTAATTTTCGTCATCCGGGAGCGAGGTCTCCGGATTTCGGTTATCAAAATTAGCGAGCTTCCCAGAGACAGACGGTCGCGAATCTTGCAGAAATGCCCCACAAATCTTGCGTTGCACGATTTGAGAGGGTGGATTTCACGATTGGTTCGCCCAAAGATCCTATCTTTGCAAAGGCTTGCGAGCAATCTGCCCCGCGCCGTTTTTCCTCCATCCCGCTTTCTTCATCCCTGCTTATTCGTTCGAACCATGAAACGCTTTTCCATTCTGCTTCCGATTGCGGCAATTCTTGCCGGAACATCCATCCGGGCTCAAGAATCGACGGTCGCGGGCCCTGACGGGAACCTTTCCGTAAAGGTCATGCTCGAGGAGGGACTCCCCCGCTACTCGATCTCCTACCGAGGAGAGACCCTGCTGGAGCCCTCACCCCTGGGGTTCGTCGCCAACGAAGGGGATTTCAGCCACCACCTGCAGTGGATCGGATGCCGCATCGAACCCTTCGGCAACCGTTATACCCTCAACCGGATCAAGCGATCGGAGATCGACTGCCGGGCCAACCGGTTGATCGTCTCGCTGGCCGACTCGACGGGCCGGTGTTTCGACATCTGCTTCCACGTGGCAAACAACGACGTCGCCCTGCGTTACGAACTCCCTCGCTGGGGCGAAACCGGCAGCGTGGTGATCCAACGCGAGGCTACGGGATTCAACCTGCCCGACCACGCAACAACCTTCCTCTCGCCGCAAAGCGACGCCATGATCGGATGGAAACGCACCAAACCCAGCTACGAGGAGGAGTACGAGGCCGATGCCCCACTCGGCAAAGCCTCGACGTACGGCCACGGATACACCTTTCCGGCCCTCTTCCGCGTCGGCGATCAGGGATGGGTGCTGCTGTGCGAAACGGGCGTCGACGGCCGCTACTGTGCGTCGCGGCTGGGCGAAGGATCGCCCGACGGGCTCTACCGGATCGAATTCCCGATGGCCGAAGAGAACAACGGCAACGGCACCTCGGAGCCCGGATTCGCCCTGCCGGGCGTCACGCCCTGGCGCACGATCACCGTCGGGAATTCGCTCCGTCCGATCGTCGAGACCACCGTCATGTGGGACCTCGTCGAGCCCCGCTACTCCTCGCGGCACGACTATCGCTTCGGCCGCGGAACCTGGAGCTGGATCATCTGGCAGGACAACAGCATCAACTTCGACGACCAGATCGCCTACATCGACCTGGCCGCCGAAATGGGATATGAATACGTGTTGATCGACAGCGGATGGGACCTCCTCATCGGACGCGAACGCATCGCCGAACTGATTCGTTACGCCGCGCAACGCCACGTGGGGATCTTTCTGTGGTACAGCTCGAGCGGCTACTGGAACGACATCGTCCAGAGTCCGACCGGACGGATGGATGATCCGATCGTACGCAAAAGCGAGATGCGCTGGCTGCGCGACTGCGGCGTGAAGGGAATCAAGGTCGACTTCTTCGGCGGCGACAAACAGGAGACCATGCGTCTCTACGAGGCTATTCTGAGCGATGCCGACGATTGCGGGCTGATGGTCCTCTTCCACGGCTGCACCCTGCCGCGCGGCTGGGAGCGCATGTATCCCAACTATATCGGCAGCGAGGCGGTTCTGGCCTCCGAGAATCTGGTCTTCCAGCAGCATTTCGACGACCGTGAGGCCTTCAATGCCACGCTGCACCCCTTCATCCGCAATACGGTGGGCTGCATGGAGTTTGGCGGCGTCGTGCTGAACCGGCGGCTGAACCGCACCAACGACGGCGGCACGATCCGCCGTACGACCGATGCCTTCGAACTGGCCACGGGTATTCTCTTCCAGAATCCCGTGCAGTTCTTTGCCCTGACACCCACCAATCTGACCGATGCTCCGGCACAAGCCATCCAGTTCATGAAGGAGATTCCCACCACGTGGGACGAAACGCGCCATGTGGCCGGCTATCCGGGACAGTATGCGGTGCTGGCACGCCGCAGCGGCGACCGCTGGTACATCGCCGGGGTCAACGCCCGGGACAAGGCGCTGACTCTGGACCTCGAACTGCCGATGCTGGCACCCGGGCAGACGGTCACGTGCTACGCCGACAACAGCAACCGTCAACTCATCGTGAAGCCGGTCCGGATCGAGCGACGGCAGACATTGCGCGTCACGATCCAGCCCCGCGGCGGCCTGATCCTGATCGCCTCCGACTACTCGACCGTTTCGCTGCCGCGATACTCCGAAGGCGAGATACCGTACTCGTCGCGGAAACACTGCCGGAAATAGTTTTCGCTGTTCATCCCCACCATCCAGGCCACTTCGAAAACCTTATAGCGCCCCGAACGCAGCAACTCCGCCGCCCGATGCAGACGCCGCTTGCGGATGTATTCGTTCGTGGAGATGCCCGTCAGGCCTTTGATCTTGCGGTAAAGCGTCGAGGCATCCATGCAGAGTTCACTCGAAAGATACCCCACGTTGAGCTTGTCGGAGACGAGTTCCCGATCGATCACTTCATTCAACCGATGAAGGAATTCGTTGTCCAGCGCCCCGAGCGTGTCCATCGCCTCGGCACGCCGGGTCCGGTTGGCCGAAGTCAACTGATCGACCAACCGCTGCCGCATGTCGAGCAGGTTGCGGATTCGCGACTCGAGAAGACTGCTGCTGAATGGTTTGGTGATATACGAATCGGCTCCGGCCGCATAGCCTTCGGTACGATCCATGAGCAGATCCTTCGCCGTGAGCAGAATCACCGGAATGTGGCAGGTGGCAATCTCCTGTTTGATCCGCCGGCACAATTCGATACCGTCGATCCGCGGCATGACAATATCGCTGATGACGATATGGGGCGTATGTTCGCGCACCTGCCGCAAACCTTCTTCGCCGTCCGAAGCCAGCAATACACGGTAACGGCGCCCCAACGAAAGCGATATATAATGCCGGATGGCGGCATTGTCATCGACTACAAGCACGGTCTCACGCGTATCCTCCCCAGATTTAGGCCTGCCCGGTTTTTCCGACGCATCACGGTCCGCATCCTTCTCCCTGTCTGCAACGCTCTCATTGCCAGATAGAATACCAGCTTCTTCCGATGCTGCAAGGGGGGGGGTCTCAGGCAGCAGCGGACTTTCGGCCGATATCTCGGAATAGGTGTTGTCCAGACGGAGCCGGACCCGGAACGTGCTGCCAACCTGGAGCCTGCTCTCAACCTCAATCGTGGCCTGATGCAGGGCGACCAGACTCTTGACCAGAGCCAGACCGATCCCCGTTCCCATGATATGAGGCGTATTGCGGATCCGGTAATAACGATCGAAAATGTGTTTCAGATCCTCTTCGGGCATTCCATACCCCGTATCACTCACGCCGAATTCCGCATAACGGACCCCGTCGACCGAAAGCGTCCGCAGGAAGAGCGTCACCGATCCCCGGGGCGTATATTTCATCGCATTGGACAACAAATTGTTGAGAATCGTGGTGATCACCTTCGAATCGAAATAGGCCGAAACTCCCGCCTCGATCTGCAGCTGAACCTCCGTCTCGGGGTTCAGATTCGAATCGCGGAACAATACGCCGGTCTCCTCGACACACTGTGAAAGATCGTCGAAGCAGACCACGAGTTTACGGTTTCCGGTCTCGGTCTTGCGGAATTCGAGCAATTCGTTGACCAGCGAAAGCAGCTGCTGTGCGCTTCGGTAGGCTATCGAGACCTTCTCATGCGGAGGATCGGACAACGTCGGATCCTGCTTCAGATCCTCGAGCGGACCGAGAATCAATGTCAACGGAGTACGCAGTTCGTGGGTGATGTTCATGAAGAAGCGCAACCGTTCGTCGTTCACCTGCCGATAGAGGCTCATGGATTCATGTTCATAAAGAAGCTCCCGCTCCCGCTCTGCATGATGGATATAACGGCGCACGACGAACACGACCAATCCGATTGCTGCCAGTCCGTAGAAGACCCGCGCATACCAGGCCAGATACCACGGCGGCCGAATGGTCAACTGCAGGGCCTCCACATGCTCGCTCCACGCCTGATTGCGGATCCGCGCCCGGAACAGAATGCGATAGGATCCGGGCGGCAGCCGATTGAACGACAGATGGTTGTTGTCGGTGGTGACCCACTCGTCGGTATCGAGTTTGTAGGCATATTCCACCATGTCGGCAAGCGTAAAGTCGGTCACGCCGAACCAGATTCTGAAATTGTTCTGATGATAGGCCAGCGTTACCGGACGGTCACACGGAATGCTGGCCTCGATCTGAGCTTCGGGTTGTCCGGCAATGTCGTAATCGAGGATTTGCAACTCCGAAACCCGTACCCGAGGGGCATCCCGCGCCACGAGAATCTGTTGCGGATAGAAATAGACGACGCCCTGGGTCGAACCGAAACAGGTCAGTCCGTCCGTTGCCCGGGCCACGGAATTACTTGAAAAATTACCCGCCGTCACACCGTCCCGGTGATCGAAGTTGCAGATCGTTCCGTCGCAGCGGACACACCCGATGCCGACATTGGTACTGAACCAGATATTGCCTTGTGAATCCTCGCTTATGGCACGGATATGATCGTTTGCCAGTCCGCTCTCGCGGTCGAGACACGCTTCGATGGACATGTTCGAGGGGTCGATGCGCACGAGGCCCTCACCCGTTGCGACCCAAACGTTACCGTGCCGGTCCTGGTGGAGGTAATTGATTTCGTTCGAGCGGAGCGAATCGGAAGCCGAATAGCGGGCCACCGTCCTCATCCGGCGGTCATAGACGGCCAGTCCGCTGCCGAACGTTCCGACCCACAACCTCCCGTGCATATCGAACATCAGCGTTCGGACCAGGTTGTCGAAAAGCCGGTCGGAGGCCGTATGATGGGCTTCGAGCCGTCCCGTACGCCGATCGAGGACAAAGATGCCGTTACTTGTACCGACCCACATCCGGTCGCCGTTTTCACAAAAACAGCGCACGTCTCCGCTCTCTCCGCCCAGATCCATTTTCCGGAAGACATCCCGCTGCGGATCATAGATGACACCGCCCCGCGTGTAACTTCCCAGCCAGATGTTGCCCTCCGCGTCGCAATGGGAGGCCAGCACCACTCCGCAACCGAGCGCTTCATCGCAGCGGGTGGCCAGACGGCTGTCGTCGGAGATGCTCACACCGCCACCGTCGGTTCCGACCCACAATCGTCCGCGGGTATCGAAGCTCAGGCTGAGGATCTTCTCCTCGGCTACCGGTTGCGAGGTGTGCCACGAGGCGAATCTTCCCACGGGCGACTTTCCCCGCACGAGAATTCCCGAGCCATAGGTTCCGAGCCACAGATTGCCGAAATTATCCTCCAGCACGCTCCGGATCGAAAGCCGCTCGGTACCCTCAAGGGCCTTGAAAAGACCTGCTTCCGCGTCGTCCGACGAAGCGACATCGATGATGGCATGCTGCTGAACGGAGCGTTGGGGATCAATCTCCATCGCCCCGCCCAACTCCGTGCCCAGCAACAGACGGCCGTTGTCGCGCAACAGAATGGCAAACACTCCCGCACCCCGCGTACAATGGATGAATTCCCCGCTCTCGGGCAGAAAAAGCGCCAGACCTTCCGAAGTTCCGATCCAAATCCGGCCGTAACGGTCGATCGCAATGCAGTTGACATCATCCGAAGGCAGCGAACGGTCGTCGGCCGGATCGTGCCGATAATTGACGGCCCGGCCCCGCCCGGCATCCATGACCGTAAAGCCATCGCGGTAATGACCGATGTAAACGGTCTGGTCCTGAACGGCAAAAGCGTGAATCGGCCTTGCCGGCATTCCCTCTACCGTCGAAGAATTGAAATGGGTAAAACGACCGGTTTCAACATCGAGCAGCTCCATCCCGTGGTGGTAGGTGCTCAACCATACACCCTGATCCGCCGCCGGTTCGACATGCGTCACATCATCGGTAATGAGCGAATTGGGATCGTTCGGATCGTGGCGGAACGAACCGAACTCGCCCGTCCGGCTGTCAAGCCAGCAAAGCCCGGCCCGCTGCGTGGCAATCCAGACACGATGCCGCACGGAGTCCGCCATCACGTCATTGAGAGCATTATCGGTCAGCCCGTCGGCATCCTTATAATAAGGTGTAATCCGCGACCCCTCGATCCGTGTCAACCCCTCCTCGGTTGCGATCCAAATCGTCCCCTGCTCGTCCTTGCACAATGCCGAAACATAATTGTTCGACAAACCGTTTCCCGTTTCCAGGCGCAACGGCGGAGCCGTCCGTTCAATTTCGAGAGCGGACGCGGTTGATGCTGCAACAATCAGACACAACCAAAGCAACCATTTTTTCCAGGAAGAGCCTTGTTTCATATCTCAAATATAACTAAAAATATGATTATTTCCACTCATGACGCAGGAATTCGAGGAATTTCTCGACACTCGGAAGCTGTACCCGGAGCTATTCCGCATGGGCTGTTCAGGCATTCCGGCCGGCATTGAAATACAATCGCATCAGAGGCATGAAACCGGCCGTGAGGCTGAAACAGGACGCCTTCAGGCAACCGGAATTCCCTGCAAACCGAGATCCGGAACACACCGGTCAGGGCAGACAGCCCGGAGCCCGATCCGCTGTTTTTTTGTTCATAAAGACAGAAAATTTATTAAATTATTAAAAAATATTGCGTTTTTTAATAAACTATCTATATTTGCATGAACTACTTAAAAAACCGCCTGGAAGGATGACATCACTCACCGAATTTTTCAACAAGCACGAAGACGAAACCCTGAAGGGTATATCCCACAAAAACAGCATCATCAAGCGCAATATCATCGCGCACATGGCCGTAAACGGCGAATGCACGCTCTCGGAATTGACCAAGGAACTGCACATCAGTGTCCCGACCATCACCAAACTGGTCCAGGAGCTCGTCGACGAAAATATCGTCACGGATCTGGGAAAGGTCGAAACCCCCGGAGGTCGCCGTCCCAATATCTTCGGCCTGGCCAACTCGGCCATCTACTTCGCCGGAGTAAACGTCGGACGTGACAACATGCGCTTCCTGATCACCGACCTGCAGAACAACATCATCAAGGAGGAGAACGACTTCACGTTCGAACTCATCGACCGCCCGCAGTGCATCGACCGCATCTGCTCGAACATCGAAAACTTCATCGCCAACTGCGGCATCGACCGCGCGAAGATCCTCGGTCTGGGCGTCTGCATGACCGGCCGCGTCAACCCCGCCACGGGCCGAAGCTACAAATACTTCACCTCGAGCGAACAGTCGCTGCGCGACATCATCGAACAGCGGGTCGGCATCCGCGTGCTGCTCGAAAACGACACCCGCGCCCGCTGCTACGCCGAATACACCTGCGGCAAATCGAAGGACGAAAGCAACGTCCTCTACCTGCACATGGGCCGCGGCGTGGCCATCGGCATCGTCGTCGACGGACAACTCTACTACGGAAAGAGCGGTTTCGCCGGCGAATTCGGACACATTCCCTTCTTCGACAACGAAATCATCTGCTCGTGCGGCAAAAAGGGCTGCCTGGAAACCGAAGTGTCGGGTATCGCCATCGAGGACAAGATGTGCCACCTGATCGAAAAAGGCGTCAACACGATCCTCAAGGAGAAGTACGACCAGCAGAAGAGCATCCACATCGACGACATCATCAATGCGGCCAAGAACGACGACAACCTCTCGATCGAACTGATCGAGGAGGCCGGCGAAAAGGTCGGCAAGGCCGTGGCGTTCCTCATCAACACGTTCAACCCCGAGACGGTGATCGTGGGAGGCAACCTCGCCGCTGCCGGTGACTACATCATGCTGCCGCTGAAGTCGGCAACGAACAAATACTCGCTCAACCTGGTCTATAAGGATACGAAATTCCGGCTGTCGAAGATGAGCGAGAATGCCAACGCATGGGGCGTGGCCATGCTCATCCGCAACAAGGTCATCGGACTGCGATGACGCTCCGGGGAGGGCAGATCTCGCTGCGGGCCGTGGAACCGGAGGACGTCGAACGGATCTACGCCTGGGAAAACGATCCGGCGGTATGGACCGTAAGCGGCACGACGGAACCCTTTTCGCGGGAGCAGATCCGACGGTTTGTCGAACGGCAGCTCGAGGGCGGTGATCTGTTCCGCACGGGGCAGTTGCGGCTGATGATCGAGACCCGGGAGAGCAGCGCCGAGCCTCAACCCGCCCGCACGGTCGGAACGGTGGATCTGTTCGAATACGATCCGCTGCACGGACGCGCCGGATTGGGCATTCTGATCTACGGCGAGGAGAACCTCCGCCGGGGATATGCCCGCGATGCGATCGAGACCCTCTGCCGCTACGCCCGCGAACAACTGCGCATGCATCAGATCTGGTGCTGCATCGGGGCCGACAACGAAGCCAGCCTGCGGCTCTTCCGCTCGCTGGGTTTTGCGGAGGTCGGAACCAAACGCGACTGGCTGTGGAGCCCCGAGGGGTACCGCGACGAAATTCTCTTCCAAAAGATTCTCGACTGACCGACCCTTCCGGTCCGAATCCGGAGGGCAGGCAACAGGCCGGCCGGAAACAAGCCGGAGTGCTGACCGGCATCCGTTTCGATCGGGAACACGGAGTGGATCGACTGCAATCACTCAACCCATCAGGCGACAGACAGGTCCGATTCCGCACTCGCCGACCGCCGTACCAGTCGGAAGCATCCGAACAAAAAAATCCCGGCCCTTGTGAGGTCGGGATTTTCATCGCCGCACGAAGCGGAACTACTCCAGACGACGCGAACCGTCGGAGATCACCACGTCGTAGATCTTCGGTTCATGGCCGTACTTGGCGTTGAACTTCTCCTTGGCCGTCGAGATGAAGGAATCGTAGAGCGAATTCTTCACCAGATTGATCGTACAGCCGCCGAATCCGCCGCCCATGATGCGCGAACCCGTCACGCCGCACTCCTCGGCTACCTCGACCAGGAAGTCCAGCTCCTCGCACGACACTTCGTAGTCCTTCGACATGCCCCAGTGGGTCTCGTACATGCGCTTGCCGACCGTCTCGTAGTCGCCCTTCTCCAGCGCATCGCAGACGTCCAGCACGCGACGCTCCTCGCCGATCACGTAACGCGCCCGCTTGTAGTCCTCCTCGGAGATCTTCTCCCGGATGGCATCCAGCTGCTCCATCGTGGCGCCGCGCAGGAACTCCTGACCCAGCGTCTTGGCCACACGCTCGCACGAAGCCCGACGGTCGTTGTAGGGCGAACCGACCAGTTCATGCTTCACGCGCGAATCGACCAGCACGAGGCGGTAATCCTTCGGATCGAACGGGAAGTAGGCATACTCGAGCGAACGGCAGTCCAGACGGATCAGATTTCCCTTCTTGCCGAAGACCGAAGCAAACTGGTCCATGATGCCGCAATTCACGCCGCAGTAGTTGTGTTCGGTAGCCTGACCGATCTTGGCCAGTTCGAACTTGTCGATGCCGCACTGGAAGAGGTCGTTCAGCGCAAAGGCGAAGGTCGACTCGAGGGCTGCCGACGACGACATGCCGGCTCCCAGGGGCACATCCCCGGCAAAGACCGTGTCGAAACCGCCGATCACGCCGCCGCGCTTCTGCACCTCGCGGCAAACGCCAAAAATGTAGTGAGCCCAGCTTTCGGCAGGTTTGTCCTCCTCGCGGAGTCCGAATTCGGAGCTTTCCCCCAGATCAAGGGCATAGGCCCGCACGCGGTCCGTACCGTTGAGCCGGATGGCAGCCACGATTCCCTTGTCGACGGCTCCCGGGAAGACGAATCCTCCGTTGTAGTCGGTATGCTCGCCGATGAGGTTGATGCGACCGGGCGAAGTGAAGAGAATGGCGCCTTCGCCGAAGAGTTCCTGGAATTTCTTGATGACTTTTTCTTTCATGGTTCTTTGGGTGGTTTTAAGTAATGAGAGCGTACGAAGATACATAAAAATCTGCATTTTTGCACCTAATATCGTTTCAATTCATGACAGAATTGCATCAAAACGGCCTGCAACGCGCTGCGAAACGCCTCGTGACAAAATCGTGAAAAGAGAGGACAAAGAGCTGCTACGGCTTGCGGAGACCGAAATAATTCGATACCTTTGTCTGGATTCCGAACGGTTCGGAACCCCGACCAAAACTGAAAACCCATGACCCGAAATCTCATGCTGACAGCCCTGCTGCTTCTCTCGGGAAGCATCGCCGCGGCCCAACCCAAAGTCATCGCCCACCGCGGATACTGGACCACGGATGGATCGGCCCAGAATTCACTCGCAGCATTCGACAAGGCCGATTCGATCGGTGTCTACGGTTCGGAAATCGACGTGTGGCTGACGGCCGACATGCGGCTGATCGTCAACCACGACCGCATCTACCAGGGGACGCAGATCGACATGGAGAGCGACCGCGCCCGCCTGATCACGCAGATCGTGCTGCCCAACGGCGAACGGATTCCCACCCTGAAGGCCTACCTCAAGCGGGTGGCCTCGAAGCCCGATACGCGGCTGATCCTCGAGATGAAGTCGCTCAGCGACCTGCGGCGCGAAGACCTCGCGGCCCGGAAAATCGTCCGGACGCTGCGCCGCCACCGGCTCGTGGAGCGCACCGATCTGATCGCCTTCTCGATCAATGCCTGCCTGGCCTTCCGCAAACTCCTGCCCGAGGCCAGAATCTACTACCTGAACGGCGATCTGCCGCCCCGCAGCATCCGGGAACTGGGACTCTCCGGAATCGACTACTCGTCGGGCGATCTGCGCCGGCACCCCGAATGGATCGAACAGGCCCATGAACTCGGTCTGGAGGTCAACGTCTGGACGGTCGACAGCGAGGAGGAGATGAACTACTTCATCGAACGGGGCGTCGACTACATCACGACGAACTACCCCGAACGGCTGCAGGCGCTGCTGAAAAGGTAATCCCGACGCGGGAGAGGAGATGGGTGCACCGAACCGGCACCGCATCCGACCCGCTGAAAATCAGACCCCGTCATGTGGAAACCGCTGCAACCGCCCGCCCCCGGAGCTGAAATCCCGACCGAAGCGATCGACCCGACCTACCGCCGAATGCGCACAAGGGTCTTCATCGGCATCTTCATCGGCTATGCGGGCTTCTATCTGGTGCGCAAAAACTTCTCGATGGCCATTCCCGAACTGGCCGCCCTGGGGTTCGACACCGGCCGGCTGGGCATCGTCCTCTCGATGAACGCCGTGGCCTACGCCCTGTCGAAATTCCTCATGGGCAGCGTCTCGGACCGCAGCAATGCCCGCCTCTTTCTGCCGCTGGGACTGGTGCTGACGGCCCTGGCGATGATCTTCATGATCGTCCCCGTGACATGGCTGGGCCCCGAACACCGCAACCTCTCGATCGTCCTCATGGCCGTACTGAACTTCCTGGTCGGTTGGTTCAATGGCATGGGATGGCCGCCGTGCGGACGGGTGATGACCCACTGGTTCTCGCAAAACGAACGCGGCACGAAGATGTCCATCTGGAACTGCGCCCACAACGTCGGCGGCGCCCTCGTGGGACCGATGTCCGTCTATGGCGCCCTGTGGTTCGGATCGTGGTTCTACGGCAGCCACTCGGAACTCTACTTCCTGATCGGCACCTACCTCTTTCCGGCCGTCGTGGCGATGCTCATCGCCGTGGCCGCCTATGTGCTGATCCGCGACACGCCCCAGTCGTGCGGCCTGCCTCCGGTCGAACGGTGGCGCAACGACTTCCCGAAAGACTACGACCCCCGGCAGGAGGAGGTCCTCACCACGCGCGAGATCCTCTTCCGCCACGTGCTGAACAACCGCCTGCTGTGGTCCATCGCCATTGCCAACGCCTTCGTCTACATGGTCCGCTACGGATGTCTCGACTGGGCCCCGACCTACCTGCGCGAAGTGCAGGGTTACGACATCGAACAGACTGGATGGGCCTATTTCGCCTATGAATTCGCCGCCATTCCGGGAACGCTCGTCTGCGGATGGATGAGCGACCGCCTCTTCCACGGACGCCGGGCCCTGCCCACGATCCTCTTCATGACCGTCGTGGCGGTGTTCATTCTCCTCTACTGGCAATTCTCGTCAAACTACGCCGTCGTCACGGCCTCGCTCATCGCCATCGGTTTCTTCATCTACGGCCCGGTGATGCTCATCGGCGTACAGGCCCTCGATCTGGCCCCGAAGAATGCCGCCGGAACGGCCGCCGGACTGACCGGATTCTTCGGCTACTTCTTCGGTACGGCCCTGCTGGCCAACCTCGTACTGGGGACGGTGGCCGACCGCGCGGGCTGGGACTGGACCTTCGTCCTGCTGATCGGAGCCTGCGTGCTGTCGATCCTCTTCATGGCCTTCACCTGCCATAAAGAAAAACGTTGAATTTCCCATCGTACGCCAACCCGACCTCTCTTACCCCTCAAAAAGCCCCTCAGGATGCACACAAGGGGCTTTTTTACGCCTATTTCCGATCGGTACGCAAGGGGTCTTGTCCAGCAGATCGAAAGCGCCTAAAACGATAAAAACACCGAAAACTATTGCCTTTTCAGCGGGAATCGTTATATTTGCGCAACAGGTTAGGTTAAAAAAATGGGTGATTCTTTCGACATATCGGACAATCGCCGGACCGTACTTGCCCTGAAAGCCGGTGACGAAAAGGCCTTCAAGGCGGTCTACATGGCCTGGTGCGCCCCACTGCGCCGCTACGCCGACTCGATCCTGCACAACGAAACCGATGCCCGCGAAATCGTCCAGGAACTCTTCGTCTCGCTGTGGCTGAACCGCCGCCGTCTGGACGAGACAAAATCCCTGCGCAACTACCTGCTGCGCGCCGTCCACAACAACGCCCTGCGCGAATGCCAGCGCCGCGAAGTCCGTCTCCGCCAGGCGGAACTGCTCAAGACGGAGCACCCGCTGGGCAAACTCGTCTCCAACCCCGAAGAGGAGGAACACCCCTCGCCCGAAGAGATCCTGCTGCCGGCCATCGCACGGCTTCCGCGCCAAAGCCGCCGCGTCGTGGAGATGAACTACCTCGAAAACAAGAAACACGCCACCATCGCCTCCGAACTCTCGATCTCCCGTCGCACCGTGGAGACGATTCTCTACAAGGCCCTGCGCCGCCTGAAGGGCGAAATCAAAAAAAATTGACATTCCAGTACGTAGTTTCGGGCCCCGCCGTATTTATTCAGTAAAGAACTTACCTGAATGAATATGGACGAATCCCGCATTCCGCGCCGCGAAATCGGCTCCGACGAGGAGGAGCTGCTCGACCGGCTCTGGGAGCAAACCGCCGCCAGTGAACCCTCGCACAGCAATACGTCGGATTATGCCGATCTGCAAGGCCGGATCCGACGTCGCATCCGCACACGGAGAATCCGCACGCTGGTCGGCTCGGGCATGGCGGCCGCCGCAGCCGTCGTCATGGCGGTGCTGATCGTCGGAGGCCCCGCACCCGCACCGGCCGATGCCTTCGAACAACTGGCCCGCATGGGTGTCGAGATCGATCGCCGCGAGGTGGTCATGACCACCGACGACGGCCGGCGCATGAACCTCGACGCCGAGGCCCGCCTCGAACGCGACTCGGCCGGAACCCTGGCCCTCAACACCGAAAGCGAACGCATCGCCGTGGCCGAAGAACGCCGCATGAAGATCGAAGTACCCGCCGGACGGGAGTTCCGACTGACGCTGGCCGACGGCACCGAAGTGTGGCTCAATGCCGGATCGACGTTCGAATACCCGGCCTCGTTCGAAGGGCTGACCGAACGCCGCGTCACGCTCTCGGGCGAAGCCTTCTTCGACGTACGCCGCGACACGTGCCGCCCGTTCCGGGTCGAGATGCCCGACGGCGAGTGCATCCGCGTACTGGGTACGCGGTTCAACGTCCAGGCCTACGCTTCGGATCGCGAACACGTCACCACGCTGGTCGAGGGCCGCATCGCCTACCGCGCCGGCGAATCGGCCGACTATCTCGAACTGGCTCCCGATCAGCAGGTCCGCCTCGACTGCGACACCTCCGAGGCCTCGGTCCGCCAGGTCGACGCCAGGGCCTACGCCGCCTGGACCGAAGGGTGGCTCTGGTTCGAGGCCGAACCGCTGGCAAAGCTGGCCGAACGCTTCGAACGCACCTACGGAATCCGGATCGTCGTGGCCGAACCGTTGCGCGGCTACACCTTCACGGGCAAAATCCGCCGCGAACGGGGCATCGACTACATCCTCGACCTGCTGGCCGGCACGACGGGAATCCGCTGCGAGGTGGAGGACGGCGTGATGTATCTCCGTTGAGCCGCCGGGCCCGGAGGCTGCCCGCAAGAGACCGTAAAGGCCCCGGACCGAACCATTCATCGTCAAGAAACACAAAAGACCGCTCCATATGATCAGAACATGGACTACAACCCGCTTCGGGAGAGGGATTTTCCGTCTGTGCAACGTTTTGCTGCTCGTGCTGCTGCTCACGGCCTGGAGGCCCGCAACGGCGGCCGACGCACCGCGCGTCACACTCCGGCTGGAGGGCGTCACGCTCAGCGAGGCACTTCGCCGCGTCAGCAATGCCGTCGGCTACGAATTCTTCTACAATTCGGGCCAGCTGCTCGACATCGACAAACGCATCGATGCCACGTACAACGACACCCCGCTGCAGAAGGTTCTCGACGAAATCTTCGCCGGAACGCCCTTTGCGGCCCGGATTCAGGAACGCACGATCGTCGTCTACAACCGCCCGCAGACGAGTTCATCAAAAAATAACTCCGAAGAGGATCAGCGCATTACGCTCGAAGGTGTGGTCCGCGATGCGGCCTCGCGCGAGCCGATGGTCGGGGTGACGGTCGTCGTCGAGGGTTCGACGGTCGGAACGGCCACCGATGCCGACGGCAAGTGGTCGCTGACCCTTCCCCGGGGCATCTACAACGTCCTCTTCTCGTTCGTGGGCTACGAGCCCCACGTGCGCCACTACAACGGCCGCAACGCCACGGAATTCAGCGAAGTGCGCCTCATGCAGTCGACCGTCGAGGTGGGTGACGTGGTCGTCACGGGCGTCTACCAGCGCAAGAAGGAGAGCTTCACCGGCTCGGCCACCACGTTCAAAAGCAAGGAGCTGATGGCCGTCGGCACACAAAGCGTGCTGCAAAGTCTGGCCACGCTCGACCCGTCGTTCAAGATGACCGAAAGCGTGCAGTTCGGTTCGGACCCCAACCGCATGCCCGACTTCGAAATCCGCGGCAAAAGCAGCGTCGTCGGCCTGAAGGAGGAGTACGGTACCGACCCCAATCAGCCGCTCTTCATCCTCGACGGCTTCGAGACGACACTCGAAACGGTCATGAACCTCAACATGAACCGCGTGGCGTCGGTGACGCTGCTCAAGGATGCCGCCTCGACGGCCATCTACGGTTCGAAGGCCTCGAACGGCGTGGTGGTCATCGAGACCAAGATGCCCGAGCGCGGCCGTCTGCAACTCTCCTACAAGGGCGACTTCAGCGTCACGACCGCCGACCTGACGGACTACAATCTGATGAACGCCTCCGAGAAGCTGCAGTTCGAGACCCTGGCCGGGGTCTACACCGACGAGAACGACCTCTCGAACCAGCTGCGGCTGGACAACCTGCGCAACGAACGCCTCAAGGGCATCGCCCGGGGGATCGACACCTACTGGCTGAGTGAACCCCTCCGCACGGGTTTCACCCACAAGCACAACATCTACGCCGAGGGCGGCGAGGAGAAGATCCGCTACGGCATCGGTCTGAGCTACGGCGGCGTGCAGGGCGTCATGAAGGGCTCCGACCGCGAAACCATCGGCGGTAACATCGACCTGATCTACCGCACGGGCAAGTTCCAGTTCAGCAACAAACTCACGATCGACTACCAGAAGACCAACGATCCGACGGTCTCCTTCGCCGAGTATGCCGCCGCCAACCCCTACTACAAGAAGACCAACGACCAGGGTGAGATCGAAAAGTACCTCTACTACTACCGCAACGAACAGACGGGCGAAACCGAAGCCATCGGCAACCCGCTCTGGAACGCCCACCTGAACAATTACGACAAGGGCGACAAGTTCGGCTTCACGAACAACTTCATCCTCGAATGGTTCGTCACGGAGGATTTCCGCATGCGGGGCAAGTTCGGAATCACCAGTTCGAGCGCCACGAGCGAAAACCGCCTCTCGCCGCTGCACACCGATTTCGACGACCTGGAGGAGACCGAAAAGGGACTCTACTCCCACTCGCTGACCAAAAGCACGAGCTACGAGGGCGACATCACGGCCACCTACGGACGTCTGTTCGGAGGCAAACACATGGTCAATGCCGTGGCGGGCTTCAACTTCAGCTCGAACAAGTCGGTGGTCAACGGGTACAAGGCCAACGGCTTCACCGACGACCAGTTCGGAGCCCCCTCCTTCGCCAACGGATACCCCGAGGGCGGCAAGTCGACCTACACCCAGACCCAGACCCGCGCGGCCAGCTTCTACTTCAACGGCGGCTACGCCTACGACAACCGCTATCTGGTCGACGTGAACTACCGCAGCGACGGCGCGTCGATGTTCGGCACGAACAACCGCTTCCGCACCACCTGGTCGGCCGGTATCGGCTGGAACCTCCACAACGAGGCATTCATGCGCGGCACCGACTTCTTCCAGCTGCTCAAGCTCCGCGCCTCGGCCGGAAACCCCGGCAACCAGAACTTCGCCGCCTACCAGGCCTTCTCGACCTACATCTTCAACGGCTGGATGACCAACATCTTCGGGACGGGCGTGGTGCTGAACCAGCTCGGCAACGAGGATCTGGCCTGGCAGCAGACGATCAACTACAACGCCGGTGTGGATGCCACGATGTGGGGCAACCGCATCAACCTGACGTTCGACTACTACGTGAAGATCACCGACCCGCTGCTGGCCATCATCACCACGCCGGGATCGATGGGCATCACGTCGCTGGCCATGAACGCCGGACAGCAGAAGACCAACGGCGTCGAGCTGACCCTGCGCGTCTCGCCCGTCTACCGGCCCGAAGAGCGCATCAACTGGAACATCAGCCTCAACGGAACCCACGCCAGAGCCCGTTACGCCAAGATCGGCAACGCCTTCGCCTCGCTCAACGAGGAGGGCCGCAACTCGCTCTCGGGCACGACGCGCTACTACGACGGCGGCAGTCCTACGGCCATCTGGGGCGTGCGCTCGGCCGGCATCGACCCGGCCACCGGCAAGGAGCTCTTCATCAAGAAGGACGGCTCCTACTCGTTCACCTACGACACGGCCGACGAGGTGGTGCTCGGCGATACAGAGCCCACGATCGAGGGCGTGCTCGGCACGACGTTCTACTACAAGGGCTTCTCGCTGGGCGCCTACTTCCGCTACGCCGTCGGCGGCCAGATCTTCAACACGTCGCTCTTCGAGAAGGTCGAGAACATCTCCACGGCCGACGTCTACCAGAATCAGGACAAGCGCGCCCTCTACGACCGCTGGTCGCCCGACAACCGCGAAGCCTATTACAAGGGCATCTCCCTGGTGCAGAAGACCGACAAGTCGTCGCGCTTCGTCATGGACGAAAACTACATCGAGGGCGAATCCTTCTCGATCGGTTACGAATTCACCCAGCGGTTCGTCAAGCGGCTGGGGCTCTCGGCCCTGACCGTCCAGGCCTACATGAACGACATGTTCCGTCTCTCGACGGTCAAGAACGAACGAGGCATCGACTATCCCTTTGCCCGCACGGTGTCGCTCTCCGTCTCGGCCACCTTCTGATGAAAACCCCTCACGTCAAACTCCGATGACCATGAAACACTTCATAACGACCTGTCTGATCGCCGCCGCAACGACGCTCGGCAGCGCCTGCAGCAACTGGCTCGACGTACAACCCTACGACCAGATCTCCGAAGAGCAGCTCTTCAGCTCGGAGGAGGGATTCCAGAAGCTGCTCAACGGCATCTACATCGAACTCTGCTCGACGGAACTCTACGGAGGTTCGCTCGGACCCGAGATGATCGAGGTGATGGGCGGCGCCTACGAGATCGGCGACGACGCCGTGAAATGGGGCAACTACCCCGATCTGAAACGCTACGACTACGCCAGCGACTACTGGCGCGACCGCCTCGACGCAACGTGGAACAAGGCCTACGCCCTGATCCTGAACTGCAACAAGCTGCTCGAGGCGCTCGACGGCCGGGAATCGCTCTTCACGGCCGGCCACGCCGCCATCCTCCGCGGCGAGGCGCTGGCGCTGCGCGCCCTGCTGCACTTCGACATGCTGCGGCTCTTCGGCCCGATCTATTCGCAGCACCCCGAGGCCCTCTCGATCCCCTACTACACCTCGCGCACGATGAACCCCGAACCCCGGCTGGCAGCCAGCGAGGTGATCGAACGCGTGCTGGAGGATCTGACCCGCGCCCGCGAGGAGCTGGCCAACGATCCGGTCATCACCGAAGGGACGCTCATGAGCGCCGATCCGACCGGCGGTTCGTCGTTCCTGCGCTACCGGGCCCTGCGGCTGAACTACTACGCCGTCACGGCGCTCGAAGCCCGCGTGGAACTCTACGCCGGCCATCGCAGCGAAGCCTTCGCCCGGGCGCTGGAGGTGATCCGCGCCGCCGACAAGGGCATCTTCCCCTTCGTCGAGCGGGCCGCCGTCGTCGGGACCGACGACCCCGACCGGATCTTCTCAACCGAAGTCCTCTTCGCCCTCTCGCACAGCAGCCGCAACCAGATCTTCCTCGACTACTTCAGCCCCACGCGCACGACCTTCGTCTTCAAGATGGAGGCGGCACTCATCAACCAGACCATCTACGGCGGCGGCCAGACCACCGGCGGCTATCAGGACGACTACCGCAACCGCGCCGTGTGGAGCACCTCGGGCTCGAACCGCTACTTCTACAAGTATGCCGACATGGCCACCACCGGCGCAATCGAAAACACGATGATCCCGATGCTGCGGCTGGGCGAGATGTACCTCATCGCGGCCGAAGCCCAGTCGGACAACCTGGCCAACGGCACCTCGTACATCAACATGCTGCGCCGCTACCTGGGTATCAGCACCTCGCTGCCAAGCCTCACCCAGGAGCTGCTCATCTACGAATATATCCGCGAACTCTACGGCGAGGGGCAGCTCTTCTACCTCTACAAGCGTCTCAACACGACCATCATCCGCTCGGCCACGGCCAGCGAAAACACCTTGCCGGGCAGCAACGTCTTCGTGGTGCCGCTGCCCGACTCCGAAACCGACAACATCCAATAAGCCTGCGCGATCATGAAACGTTCGATTCTCATTCTTCTGCTCCTGCCGCTGCTGGGCGCCGGATGCCGCGAAAGCCTCCCCGAACACTTCGGCGAGATCGAGGGCATCTACTTCAACAACCAGCAGAACAACGGACTGCTCATCGATACGGCCTCCTATACGTTCATCTACGAGGATGCGGACCACATGGAGGTTCCGGTCCGCATCCAGCAGCTGGGCCGCATGTCGCAGACACCGCGGGCGGTGAATCTGCGCGTCACGTCGCCCGACGCCGTCGAGGGGGTCGACTACGACCTCTCGGGCGAGGCCCTTCTGCCGGCCAACGCCAACAGCTTCGACTACCTGATCACGCTTCACCGCACCGAAGCGCTGAAGAGCGAAACCAAACGCCTCGTCGTCGAACTCGCCCCGAACGACAGTTTCATCCTCCCCTTCACGGAGCAGATCCAGTCGGGCGACACCGTCTCGACGGTCCGCTACACGATCTACTTCTCGGATCAGTTCACGGCACCCCCGGCCGGCTGGCAGACGATCTTCATCGGTGCCTTCTCGCAGCAGAAGTTCGAACTGATCTGCGAGGTGATGGAGATCGCCCGCGCCGATTTCAACGAAGAGGGCGTGATCTCCTCGGCCAAGTGGATGTACATCCAAAGCACGATGATCAACTACGTCAGCACGCAGGAGCGGCTGCGCGATGCCGGCCAGCCCTACGACGAACGGGCCTTCGACGAATCGGGCGCCCCGCTGACCTTCGTTTAACCCACGAAACGCGAAAACGATGAATATCAGAAACTGGATCATAACCACTTGGGCCTGCGGATTGCTGGCCTCGTGTGCCGGCGACCTGGGCAACTACGACTACCATGAGCTGCACGAACCCGTCATCACGGGCATCGAAACCGACCTCTCGGTGTTGACCCACTCGACGCTGGAGCTGCACCCCGATCTGGGCGGCGACTTCCCCGAAAGCGACTACGCCTTCCAGTGGCGGGCCCTCTCGCAGAACGACAACCCGACGATGACGCTGCTGGCCGAGACCCGCAATCTGAATTACGAAGTCGAACTGCTGCCGGGCAGCTACCGGCTGCTCTTCCGCGTGATCGAACGCGCGACGGAGATCTTCTGGCAGGCGGAGTACAACCTGCAGGTGAGCGAATCGACCTCCGAGGGGTGGATGGTCCTCTGCGCCGACGGGACGGAGAACCGCGCCCGGCTGGACATGGTCTCCCGGGTGACGGGCGAAACCTACCTCGATGTGCTGGCCGACAACGGAATGCCCGAACTGCACAACCCCTACCGCATCCAGTGGTCGCAGTTCGCCGACAGCGAATCGCCCTACTACCTGCTCACGGGCGACGGCGCCACGCGTCTGGGCCGCAGCGGCTTCGAATGGAAGGAGGAGTATCGCCTGCAGTACGAGATGGGCAACTCGGACATTCCGGCTCCGGAGGTCATCAACGATGTAACGGCCGCCAAGATGATGGTGGCCGACGGCAAGGTCTACTATGCCGAATGCCTGGTGGGTGTGGGGCTCTTCGGGCCGATTGCCGAGGCGTCGTTCCATGCCGCGCCGATCGTCGGGACCAACATCTCGACCCAGAACATCGTCGTGCCGGCCTCGATGCTCTACGATCTGGACGCCAAACGCTTCGTGGCCTACGCCCCCAACCTGCGCAGCAACGACGTGGGCGGATACGAGGCACTCAACGAGATGAACGACCTGGTGACGCTGCTCGGCGAGATGGACAACGGCGGAACGGTCATCGGAACGGCCTTCGAACGCTTTCCCCAGGGGATGGATTTCGTCTGGATGGAGAACACGAAATACGACCCCAACAACACCGGCACGGGAATCACCTACACGGTGCTGCGCGACGGTTCGCGTTACGAACTCTACGGCACGCAGCTGGGCGAGATGTGGGGTGCGGTCAATCTGGGCGGTCCGGCCTTTGCGCTGGGACGCGCCGCCTGGGCCGATCTCTCGTCCTGTCCCGAGATTGCGCAGGCCACGCAGTTTGCCTCCAGTTCGCTGCGCAGCATGATGTACTACGCCGTCGGCGGGACGGTCTACGGCGTCGACCTCTCGCAGACCCCCGTCCAGACGACCCGTCAGATCTCGCTCCCGGGCGAGGAGATCACCTGCATGAAGTTCAACATCTACCGTCAGAACGAAAACCTCGACCGGACGTACGATCTGGTGGTCGGAAGCGTCCGCCAGCAAAGCGGCACGCTGCGCATCTACGAAGGATTCGACTCCGACGGCGACTTCCGTAACGTGACCCCCGAGGTTCATACGGGACTGGGGCGTATCGTCGACGTCACCTACCGCGAAATGTTGAAATAAGGTCCCAAACCATGACTGCCATGAAAAAACCGATTCTGCAAAAGGCCCTTCTGCTGCTGACCGCCGCGACGCTCGTCACGGCCTGCGGTCGCCAGCGCGGATTCACGCTTCAGGGCGAGGTGCCCGAAGTGTGGGAGGGGAAGAGCGTGGTTCTCTACGCCGTGGACGGCGGCCGCGACGAGGCGATTGACAGTACGCGGATCGCCGACGGACGCTTCCGCCTCGAAGGCGAACTGGCCGCGCCGCGCCGCTGTCGGGGCGTCATCTACCTCGACCCGAACGACCGCACGTCGCGCCGCACACGGGTGACGTTCGACGTGCTGCTCGACAGCACGCAGGTCACGGTCCGCTGCGACACGCGGGGCCGGGAACCGCATTTCACCCTCACGGGAGGCGCCTCGCAGGAGGCTCTGCAGGAGTTCCGCCGCGAACTGGCGCCGCTCAACGACGAATATGGACGCCTCTTCGACCGGTACGTCCCGACGTTCTACCATCAGTCGGACCGCCGCGGGGGAATCGAACTGGCCCGCCGCCTCACGCAGCTCGACACGCAGATCCTCCGCCGCAAGATCGACTACATCGCCAGCCATCCGGCATCGGGCGTGAGCCTCAGCCTGCTGGGCGAGGTGCTCGACCATCCGGCCGCTCCGGCCCGCGACACGCTCTCGACGCTGTTCGAGGGGCTTGTTCCAACGCTGCGCACGTCGGCGCCGGGACGCCGGCTCGAAGAGCGGATCCGCACGAAGCGGATGCTCGTCGGCGAACCGCTCCCGGACTTCCCGGTGACCGATTCGCAGGGGGCACAGCACCGTCTCACGGAGCTGTTGCGTCCGGGGTGCGTGACCCTCGTGGAGGTGTGGGCCTCGTGGTGCTCGCCGTGCCGCGACGACATCCCCTATCTGCGGGAGGCCTATGCCCGCTATCACGACGCGGGCTTCGATATCGTCGGCATCTCGATCGACACGAAACGCGACGACTGGATGCAGGCCCTCGCTCAGGAAAAGATGCCCTGGCGGCAGTTCAACGATGCGGCGCGCGAGAGCTTCCGGGCTTTCGAGACGGGCTCCGTGCCGACCTCCATCCTGGTCGACGACCGGGGCCGGATCCTGCGGCTCGACGCCCGCGGCGGATGGCTGGGCGCCGAACTCGAATCCAGGTATGAACAACAACCGAAATAACAAACCATGAAGAGATTGACAATCATTGCACTGCTGGCGTTCGTGGCCGGAGCCTGCACCTCGCGGCAACCCGACGCAACGACGCTCCGCATCGAGGTGACCAACCCGACCCTCTCGAACGTCGGCCTGCTCGTCGACCGCACGACCGGCTACACCGTCGAACTCGACAAGCACGGACGTGCGACGCTGACGCTGCCCGGGGTCGAATGCCTCTACGGACAACTCGTCTACGGCGAGCAGATGTGTCCCGTCTTCCTCTCGCGAGGTGACGGCGCCACGGCTCGTTTCGACGGATTGCACTTCGCCGAAAGCCTCACGGTCGAGGGGACGAACCGCGCCGCCAACGACTATCTGCGCACGACGACCCTCCCCGAAGGGCCCTCCTACGAGGTCTCGTGGGAGGAGTTTGCCCGTGGACTGCGGCAGCGCGAGGCCGACATCGTCCGCCTGCTCGAAGCCCGCGGACTGGATTCGCTCTGCCCCGACTTCGCCCGCATCGAGCGGCTGCGGCTGCGCTACGCCTACGCCCAGCCGATGCTGGTCTACGAAATGGGCCACCGGATGATGACCGGCGACACGACCTTCTGCGTCGGTGAAGCCCTGACGGATTCGGTCCGCACGCTGATCGTCGACCACGAAGAGCTGGCCGATGCGGCCGAATACCGCGATTTCCTGCGTTTCGGCATTCCGTTGCTGCTGCGCGACGAGGGAGCCGCGCTCGACAGTTCGTACGACCGCACGGTGGCCACGATGCGCTACTTCGGCGAGCGCTTCCCGCAGGGCCGCGTACAGCAGACCATGCTGCGGTCGCTGGCCCTCGAGTACCTCCAGACCGAAGGGATCCGCAACACCGCCGAGCTGCAGAATCTGGCCAACACCTACCTGACCGATCCGCAGATGGCGGCCGACTACCGCGCCGAGATCGCCCGTCACGACCTGACGGCCGCCGGACGCCCCTCGCCCGACTTCACGGCCATGGACCGCGAAGGCCGCAGCTACACGCTGGCCGACCTGCGCGGGAAGTACCTCTATATCGACCTCTGGGCCTCGTGGTGCGGACCCTGCAAACGCGAGGCGCCGCATCTGAAACGTCTCGCCGAACGCTTCGCCGGACGCGGAATTCTCTTCGTCGGACTCTCGGTCGACGAGGATCGCACGGCCTGGGAGAAGGCTCTCGACGAGGAGCAGCTTCCGGGACTGCAGCTGCGGCTCGACCCCGCGAGCAGTTTCGCCGCCGATTACGGCGTGGAGGGGATTCCGCACTTCATCCTGCTGGACAAGCAGGGGCACATCGTCCAGGCCGACATGTTGCGCCCCTCGTCCGACGGCGTGGTCGAGTACCTCGAGAAACTGAAAGACCTCTGAAAACCCCAATTTCAACATTCTCTTATTCTCTTGTTTAACTCTTAAAATCTGAAACCATGAAAAAATTATGGCTCTTACTGCTGGCAGGGTGCGCAATGACGCTCACTCCGGCATGCACCAACGAGGATGATGACCAAGGACCGGCCGCTCCGGTCGAGTGCAGCGTTCCGGCCACGGCCGAGATCGGCGGCACGATGACCATCACGGGTCAGGGCTTCGCCGCCACGGCCGAAGTCGCACTGCGCGATGCGGCGGGGGTCGAGACGCCGCTCGAAGATCCCGAAATTACGGCCTCGGGATTTACGGGAACCGTTCCCGCAACGCTCAAGGAGGGCTCCTATACGGTCGTGCTGCATCAGGACGGCACGTGGGAGATCGGACAGGTGACGCTCACCGTGGCTCCCGTCAAGGAGAATCCCGTGCTGAACGTAGTGGTGCCGAGCGCCATCCGGCTCAATGAAACGCTTGAAATCGCCGGTCTGGGCTTCACGCAGGAGATGGGTATCGTGCTGCGGAATACGGCCGATCAGGAGCGCACCGAACTCACCGTCGCACTCTCGAGCAACGGCGTGGAGTGCACCATCCCGAGCGGTACGGCCGCCGGTTCGTACGACGTGATCCTCACGCAGGGCAACGACGAATGGACCCTGGCCGAGGCTGTCCCGGCCGCCGTCTACAAACGGTTGAAGAGCGTCTCGGTCACCTCCGCCATCGAGTGCGAAGAGGTTACGGTGGAAGAACTCGCCCAGTTCCTCATCGAAGACTCGAAGAATCAGGGTATGCCCATGAACGAGGCTACGGCACAGGCGTATGCCGAGATGTACATATCGTATGGTGCATTCGACCCCACCGTCACCACGGCCTCCTACTCCTTCACGTATGATGCCTCGGGCAATCCTGCGGGCTCCAAGATGAAGGGCATGTACGACGAGGCGGAATCCGACTGGTTCGCCTTCACGGTGGACGGCGACCGGATCTCGGCCACCAACCAGAAGTTCGAAGAGGGTACCGACGGCATGCGTTCGTTCGCCTGGACGCTGAACAACGGCCGCGTCGATCAGTCGGCCGTCTCCTACGAGAAGCGCGACGTCAACTACGTCTGGGCCTATGACGCCCAGGGGCTGTGGAGCGGTGTGAACTTCGCCGTCGACAACAGCGCCTACATGACGCTGGCCTACGATGCCGGCAAATTCACGGGCAGCGAGGGCAACTCGATATTCACCTACGACGCCGCACCGCAGCAGAACGCGATCTTCGGCATCGACATCGCCAAGCTGATCTTCGGCGTGCAGACGATCAACATCATCGAGGCCGACCATCTGGCAGCCATCCTGCTGAACCTGGCCGGAACCCCCTCGACGGCACTCCCCGCCACCATCACGGAGATGGACGGCTCGACGCCGGGCATCACCTATCAGTTCGACGAGGAGGGTTACGTCACCAAGATCGACTGGGAGGTTGCCAACGGCAAGGACCCCAACTTCCAACACTTCGACGCCAGCAGCAAGACTTCGTATACGCTGATCTACGAATAGGCCGCCGTACGGCTCAAACACGCGAAGGGCGCCCGTCTCTGAGGACGGCGCCCTTTTTTTGCGGTCCGACGACCGGCGAAGAGCCGGCTCAAGGCACGGCATAGCGGCGCAACTCGCGATTGAGCTCCTTTTCGCGGCCGCCGGTCAGACGGTCCAGCAGCGCATGGAACCGCGGCGAATGGTTGTGATGGACCGTATGACAGAGTTCGTGCAGGATGACAAAATCGCGCAGGTGCTCGGGCAGCGACATCAGAAAGAGACTCAGCGAGATGCGGTTGCGTCCCGAACAGCTGCCCCAGCGCGTGCGCGAAGCGCGGATCGTCAGCGCGGCGTACGTCAGGCCGGTGGCGGCCGAGAGGGCGGCGATACGCGGCGGAAGATCGGCCTTGGCGGCCCGGCGCAGCTCCTCGATGCGGGCCTTCTGCTCCGCGGGCGGGAGTTGCGGCGGCAGGGCCGCGCAACGCCCGGCCACCCGTTCGCGCGTCGCTACGATCCATGCACTCTTCTCCTCAAGAAAGGCCACGGCCCGCTGCCGCGACACCCCGCAGGGGTACGAGAGCCGAACGGCTCCCGTCGCCCGCACGCGGATCGAGATGCGCCGGGCCCGCGGCGACTGCGCCAGCGTCACCTCGCCCAGCAGCGGATGTTCCAGCACCTCGACCAGCGTCGCGCGAACGGTCGCTGTGCCCCGCCGTCCTGCACCCGAGGATCGGCCCCCTCTGACACGTCGTCCGATCATCGCAGCCACAGGGAATGGACCGACAGCGAGGTGATCACATCGGCCGAATCGCGGCGTTCGACCGACAGTTGTTCGAAGAGGATCCGGCAACGCTCATCGCGGTAGTCCAACAGCCGCAGTGCCTGCTCGCGCGTGGGTTCCGCACCCGTCGAAGGGTCGAAACCGCTTGCGGCCAGCTGTTTTTCCAGAAGCTCCGGCACCGAAACCTCCAGCACGGGGCGCCCCGTTCCGAGGAGGAAGCGCAGCGTATCGTTCTCGAAAGAGCAACTCTCCGGATTCCATACGGTCAGATTGACATAACAGCGCGAGTAACCGCGATCGACCTCGAACTCGGCATTGTGGGGCAAATAGACCTCAATGGAGGGCAGCGACGCCGTCATCTCCTTGACGGCCGCCGGCATGCCCCAGCGCACGTAGTCGCGCATCGCCTCGGGGAGCACGTCCACCAGATCGTCCGAGGTCTGCAATCCGAAGCGCGCAAAGGCGGCGCTGTCGCGTTCGACATACTCCAGCGCCTCGTACAGTTCGCGGAACTCCTCGCGGCGGACCGTATCGGCCAGCGTGACGGGCGCAAGCGAAAGATGCCCCTGCGCATCGAGGCGTCCGAGCGAGGCGGCCAGGCGTTCGACACGACGGGTCTGCGACTGCATGGCGGCGCGTTCGGGCTCCAGCGCCGGGATGTAGGCCACGGCGGCAAAGACAATCATTGCAAAGAGCACCACCCACAGATAGCGACCCGTGCGGCGTGAAAGAAACAGCAGGATGCAGAGCGTCATCACTCCGCCGCAGATGAGGAGGTAGATGCGCGGCACGGTCAGTCCGTACTCGCCGACACGGCGGGCCACTCCGACCCAGAACAACACGACGATGGGCAGCGACACGAGGCTGAAACGGTCGTAGAACCCGTCGAAGATCCGTTTGGCGAGCGGCAGACGCAGGGCCTTGACCACGAGCGTCGTAATCGTGAAGCCGAAGACCAGATAGGCCACGCCGCCCTCGGGCAGCGACCACGTGAAGAGGATCTTCAGCAGGTAGACATACAGAATGACGGCATAGAGGATAACGGCCGGCGTGATGATCCAGTTCACCAGCACCTCCAGGACGCGCGACGAGCCCATGCGGGCCTCTTCCCAGCGGTCGAGCATCATCAGGAAGAGTGTCGGAGCCGTCAGGAACTGCGTGACGAGGAAGAGATCCGTCGTCAGGTGCAGAACCCAGCGGGCTTCGGTGAACCCGAAGATATAGGCCGCCGACCAGAGGATCGCTTCAAAAAGGCCGTAAGCGACATAGGCAAAAAGCATGGAGAGCACCGCCGCCCGTAAATAGACCAGTGCATCGGCCACGAAGCGGTCGTTCGACACGGCCCGACGGCAGGCCAGCAGCGCCAGCGGCGTGAGAATGGCCAGCGTGATCACCGCCGGCGCCGTCCCGATCCACTCCGGGAGCCCCTTCCAGAGGAACAGCGGCACGAGCGGAGCCCATGCCACCCAGTAGATGCGGTGCCATGCACTCCGACCGGTGAGGAGGTTGACGACGAGCAGCAACAGGGCACCCCACCCCAGCACCAGAAGACGGGCCTCGTCGGGTTCACGGCGGAGTTCGACATCGACGACCAGCGTCACGGTCAGTGCCAGCAGGAGCAGCAGTTCGAGCGGGTGGCGGCGCACCACGTTCACAAACCCCTCACGGAGGTCCTGCATGCGTTCGCGGAGATTCCACTTCATGGCTATGCGTTTTTTAAGGTTGATTCACACCCAAGCCCGACCGGAACTGGTCACGCGGCGTCAGTCGGGACCAGACGCGGGCCGGTCGAGACCGAGAACGTAGCCGATCGGGGCCGGCGGAAGTGCAGCCGGCTATTCGCCGATGCGCTGACGCACGACCTCGAAAAGCATCACGGCTGCGGCCGCCGAGACGTTCAGCGACTCGATATGACCGATCATCGGAATGGCCAGCTGCTCGTCGCAGAGTTTGAGCACCTCCCGCGAAATGCCCGTATCCTCGGCCCCCATGACCAGCACGGTCGGACGCCGGAAATCGGCATCGTAGAGCAGTTTGCGGCTCTTCTCCGTAGCGGCGACCACCTGGAAGCCCTCGGCCTGCAGCTGTTTGAGCGTATTGCGGATCGATCCCACGCGGCAGACCGGGATCGTTGTCAGCGCCCCGGCCGATGAACGGATCGCCTCGGCATTGACCGGCGCCGAGTTCTTCAGCGGCGTAACAAGACCGTGGGCTCCGGCACACTCGGCCGAACGGGCGATGGCACCGAAGTTGCGCACGTCGGTCACCCCGTCGAAGAGCACCACCAGCGGCGTTTCATCCTCGGGCACCCGCTCGAGGATATCCGACAGTTCGACATACTCGATGGCGGCGGTCTGCGCCACGACGCCCTGATGGTTGCCGCGCGTAAGGCGGTTCAACTTCTCGACGGGCACCTCCTGCCAGCGGATGCGGTGACGGATGCACAGGTCGCGGAACTCCTGCATCAGCGGCCCTTCGGCCCCCTTGCGGATGTAGAGTTTTTCGATCTGCCGGCCGGCTTCGATCGCCTCGGCCACGGGACGGATCCCGAAAATCAGATTATCCATTGTATTGTTCTTCGGTGATTTCCAATTCATAGGAGGCCTTCTCCCACTCGTGCATCTGGTGGTCGTAACGCGCCTTCAGATCGTTGTAGGTCTTGTAGTCGGCCTCGTTGTAGTCGGTCGCCGAGGCGAATTTCGCGTCCCAGGCCGCGATCTGCTTCTCCAGGTCGCCCAGCTCCGCCTCGATGGTCTCGACCGCCTTGCGCAACTTGCGCAACAGCTTCTCCTGCTCCTTTTTCTGCTCGTAGGAGGCCTTGCCCGAGAGGGGTTTCGGCTCCTCCGCGGCGGTCGGTGAGGCCGTTCCGGCTGTCGGTTTGGCGGCTCCGGCGGCCGGTTTGACCGCGCCGGTTTTGGGAGCCTTGGCCGGTGCATCCCGCCGTTCGATCTCCTGCAGCGACTCCAGCTTGCGTTTTTCGAGGAAGTAGTAGATGCCGCCGAGGTACTCCTTGACGCCGCCGTCGCGGAACTCGTAGACCTTCTGGACCATGCCGTCGAGGAATTCGCGGTCGTGCGAAACCACGACCACCGTGCCGTCGTACTTCAGGATGGCATTCTTCAAGATATCCTTCGAGCGCATGTCCATGTGGTTTGTGGGCTCGTCCAGCACCAGCAGGTTGCGCGGTTCAAGCATCATGCGGGCCATGGCCAGGCGTGCCCGCTCTCCGCCCGAGAGGACCTTGACCTTCTTGTCGATATCCTCGCCGCGGAAGAGAAACGCCCCGAGAATGTCGCGCAGCCGCGTGCGGATGTCGCCCACGGCCACCCGGTCCAGCGTATCGTAGACCGTGAATTCGCCGTCCATCAGGTCGTCCTGGTTCTGGGCATAGTAGCCGATGTTGACATTGGCGCCGATGCGGATCGAGCCTTCGGTAGGAGTCAGCTGTCCGACAAGCATTCTGGCCAGCGTCGTCTTGCCCTCACCGTTGCGCCCCACAAAGGCGATGCGGTCGCCCTTCTCGATGATGAAGTTCGCACCGCTGAAGACGTGTTTCGCACCGAACGACATGCCGACGTCGTTGATCTCGGCGACAATCTGACCCGATCGCGGGGCGGGCGGGAACTTGATGTTGAGCGTCGCCAGATCCTCCTCGTCGATTTCGAGACGTTCGAGGCGCTCCAGTTGCTTGATGCGCGACTGCACCTGGTTCGACTTGGTGGGCTTGTAGCGGAACTTCTCGATGAACTCCTCGGTCTTCTCGATCATCCGCTGCTGGTTTTCGTAGGCGGCCAGCTGCTGGGCGCGGCGTTCGGCCCGCAGCACAACATATTTCGAATAGGGAACCTTGTAGTCCGTGATCTTGCCCAGCGAGAGTTCGATCGTGCGGTTGGTGACGTTGTCCAGGAAGGCGCGGTCGTGCGAAATCAGCAGCACCGCTCCGTTGTAGCTCTTCAGATACTCCTCCAGCCACTGGATCGATTCGATGTCGAGGTGGTTCGTGGGCTCGTCGAGCAGGAAGATCGACGGACGCCGCAGGAGCAGTTTGGCCAGCTCGATACGCATGCGCCAGCCGCCCGAGAATTCACTCGTGGCACGGCCGAAGTCCTCACGCTTGAAACCCAGACCGAGCAGCGTCTTCTCGATATCGGCATCGCGGGTCTCGCCGCCGAGGATGTGATAGCGGTCCTGGGCATCGTTCAACCGGTGCAGCAGCTGTTCGTAGTCCGGCGATTCGTAGTCGGTCCGTTCGGTGATCTGGCGCGTAAGCTCTTCGATCTCGGCCTCGAGGCGCAGCACCTCGTCGAAGGCCTTGGCCGTCTCCTGGACGAGGGTCGTGGTGTCGGCCACGCGCATCGTCTGCGGCAGGTAGCCGATCGTGCAGTCGCCGTTGATCGTGACGGCCCCCGAAGTGGGTTGTTGTTCGCCGGTGATGATCCGCAGCAGCGTGGTCTTACCGGCGCCGTTTTTCCCGACCAGACCGATGCGGTCCTTCGGGTTGATCAGAAACGAAATATTGTCGAAGAGGGTCCAGCCCCCGTAACTGACTGTCAGATTGTCGAGTGAAATCATACGTAACGCACTAAATCCGCGGGCTGTCTCCGCAGCCCCTGAAAATCACCGCAAAGGTAGCGATTTTACCGCAAATTCCGACATCGGCGCCCTCGGGAGGCTGTTTTTTCGGATAAATTTGCGCCACGGCACCGGGATTCAGCCGCAGACATTCTGTCGGATTCGCAGTCTGAGACTTTACGCTCCGTCATCCCGAGGGGGGGGGCACGCCCCGCCCGGCCGGCTTCGGGCGTCAGGCTCCGAGAATGCGTCGGATCTCGGCCTCGGGATCCGCCGCCTTGAAGACGGCACTCCCGGCCACCAGCACTTCGGCTCCGGCGTCGTAGACCGCTCGCGCATTGGCAGCCGAAATACCGCCGTCGACCTCGATAATCGTTCCGAGCCCCATCTCACGGGCCATTGCCCGCAGTTCGCGGATCTTCGCAATCGACCCCTCGATGAACGACTGCCCGCCGAAACCCGGCTCGACACTCATGACCAGCACCAGATCCACCTCGGGCAGCCACCGGCGCAGTGCCTCGACCGGCGTGGCCGGTTTGATCGAGAGGCCGACCTTCGCCCCCGCCCGGCGGATCCGGGCAATACACTCGGCGGGATCGGCGGCGGCCTCCAGGTGGAAGGTCACCAGATCGGCCCCCGCCTCGACGAAACGAGCCACATACTTCTCCGGTTCGACAATCATCAGATGCACGTCCAGAAACTTCGCCGTAGCCCGCCGGATGGCCTTCAGCACGGGAAAGCCGAACGAGATGTTGGGTACGAAAACCCCGTCCATCACGTCGATATGAACCCATTCGGCCGCACTGCGGTCAATCATCCGCGTATCGCGGTCCAGATGGCCGAAGTCGGCCGAAAGCATCGAGGGAGCAACCGTACGCTGCATGAATTTCACGTTTTTTTGAGAGAATCAGACGCTCGGAAGTGATCTCCGGGAAACGGATCTTTTCCGCAAATCCATCCATAGCGTTCTACAAATATAGGGAAATTTTCCGCAAAAAAGCCTATCTTTGCAGATATGAATACAACTCTTCTACTTCTTGCCGTGCTGTTCGGACTGGCGGCCGCAGCACTCGGACTGCTGCTGACCCGTCAACATCGAGAAACCGTCCGCCTGCGGCGGGAAAAGGAGGAGGCCGAAGAGACCCTCGTCGACCTGCACCAGCGTCTCTCGACCGCCGAAGCTCTCCACGCCGAGGCCTGCCGCACCCGCGACCTGGCCCAAAACGAACTGACCACCCTGCGAGACACGCATCTGCGCACCGAAACCGAACTCTCCGCCCTGCGCGCCTCGAGCCAGGCCGAAATCGCCACGCTGCGAAGCCGAAATGCCGAAGATCGGGCGGCCGAACGCTCGGAACGCGAAAAACTCGAAGAGCAGTTCCGCCAGCAGTTCAAGAATCTGGCCACGGAGATCCTCAACGAACAGACCCGCACGTTCAAGCAGACCAACCGCGAATCGATCGATCTGCTGCTCAAGCCCTTCCGCGACAACATCACCGACTTCCGCGAACGCGTCGAGCGCATCTACTCCCACGAAAACGAACAGCATGGCGAGCTGAAAAACGAACTCAAACGCCTCATGGAGCTCAACCAGCGCATCTCGACCGATGCGCGCAACCTGACCGACGCCCTGAAGGGCAACTCGAAGGTGCAGGGCGACTGGGGCGAAATGCTGCTGGAGACGATCCTCGACAGTCTGTCGCTCTCGAAGGGCATCCACTATCAGACGCAGTGTAACCTCAAGGACCCCGAAGGGCACAACCTGCGTCCCGACGTGGTGCTGAACCTGCCCGATGACAAGCACATCATCATCGACTCGAAGGTCTCGCTCACGGCCTTCGTCAACTACACCGCCGCCACGAGCGACGAAGAGCGACAATCGTGCCTCAAGGCCCACGTGGCCTCCGTACGCCAGCATGTCCGGGAGCTGGGCAACAAGGAGTATCAGCGGCTGCTGAAGTCGCCCGATTTCGTCATCCTGTTCATTCCGAACGAACCGGCCTTTCTGGTAGCCCTGCAAAGCGATCCGAAAATCTGGTCGGAGGCCTACGCGCTGAAGGTGATCATCTCCTCACCCACGAATCTCTTCGCACTGCTGAAGCTCGTCGCCGATCTCTGGAAATACAACGATCAGGACAAGAACACGCGCGAGATTGCCGATCTGGCACTCAAGCTCTACGACCAGCTGGTGAAGTTCACCGCCTCGCTCGAAACCGTCGGCAGCGCCCTAGACAAGGCCAGCACCGCCTATACCGATGCCTACAAACGGCTCTGCAGCCCGAAAGGCCAGAACAGCATCATCCGCATCGGCGAACAGCTCCGCAAGACGGCCCACCTGCTGCCCAAACAGCAGCACTCGACGCAAACCCTCGAACTGGCCGAGGCCGACACGCCGCAACCGGATGCCCCGAAACGCATCGGAGCTCCGGAGCATCCCGACCCGACGGAGCATCCCGACCCGACGGATCCGGCCGGGGAAGCATGAGCCTTTGAAAAACACACCCAATACATGAAACGCCTCTTCACCTTGCTGACCGCGCTGGCCGCCGTACTACAGGCCGCCGCCGTCAATCCGAAAGCGGATCCGAAGGCCGTCGTCACGACCCCGAATGCCCGCTTCACGGTCCTCACCCCGCAGCTCATCCGCATGGAGTGGAGCCAGGACGGGAAGTTCGAGGACCGCGCCACCCTCACGTTCGTCAACCGCGAACTCCCGGTTCCCGAATTCCGCGTGCGCGACAGCCGCTCGAAACTGACCATCACCACCTCGGAGCTCACGCTCACCTATCTGAAAACCGGCCGGTTCACGGACCGCAACCTGCAGGTCACCTTCCACCTCAACGGCGAAAAGGTCACCTGGACCCCCGGGCTGACGGATTCGCTCAATCTGATGGGCACGACCCGCACGCTGGACGGCTGCGACGGCAACCGCCTCGGCCGTGAACCCATGGAGCAGGGGCTGCTCTCGCGGTCGGGATGGGCCCTGGTGGACGACAGCCGCCGCCACCTCTTCGTCCCCCATGATTCGCACTGGAAGGAGTGGGTCGCCCCGCGCCCCGAGGGTGAACGGCAGGACCTCTACCTCTTCGCCTACGGGCACAATTACAAACAGGCGCTGGCAGACTACCAGATGGTCGCCGGACGCGCCCCGCTGCCGCCGAAATATACGTTCGGTTACTGGTGGAGCCGCTACTGGCAGTACTCGGACAACGAATTCCGCGATCTGATCTCGAAATTCCGCTCGATGGACCTGCCGATCGACGTGCTGATCGTCGACATGGACTGGCACGAAACCTGGGGCCTGCGCCGCCACAACACCCCGCTCGACGAGCACGGACAGACCATCGGCTGGACCGGCTACACCTGGCAGAAGGAGCTCTTCCCCTCGCCGGCCAACTTCCTGAAGTGGACCGAACTCGAACACCTCAAGGTGGCGCTGAACCTCCACCCCGCATCGGGCATCCAGCCCTACGAGGCCCCCTACGAGGATTTCGTCCGCCAGTACGGCTGGAAAGAGAAAGGCAAGAGCGTCCCGTTCCACATCGACGACCCGCGCTGGGCCGACGCCTACTTCGACACGGTCCTCGGCCCGATGGAGAAGGAGGGGGTCGACTTCTGGTGGCTCGACTGGCAGCAGTGGAACGAATCGCGCTTCACACCGGGGCTCTCGAACACCTTCTGGCTGAACCACACCTTCTTCCAGCACGCCGCACAGAG
>OLWA01000667.1_pt1 | contig 40967 bp, 37 predicted proteins | sample 1673251 | NCBI WGS metagenome assembly OLWA01 (sample SAMEA3178937, study PRJEB25190) | human gut metagenome | biome: human gut; feature: human-associated habitat; material: faeces | place: Austria | collected 2013 | reverse complement strand
AAAAACCTTGATTTTCCAGTGTTTTCAAAAGTATCGTTATCTAACGTCAGCTTTTGAACGCCCTGACTTCAAGCGTATGATTGCCGATATGGAAAAAGGAGAAATTGGAACTGTTATCACAAAAGACCTTTCCCGACTCGGCAGAGATTACCTTAAAACCGGTACATATATTGAAATTATATTCCCTCAGAACGATGTGAGATATATTGCCGTAAATGACGGTGTTGATTCCGAAAAAGGCTGTAATGAATTTATCGGAATCCGTAATTACTTCAATGATTTCTTTGCTGCTGACACATCCAAAAAAATCAGGGCAGTCCAAAGAGCAAAGGCAGAGCGTGGTGAAAGGATAGGCTCTAAGCTTCCTTACGGATATATGAAATCCGAAGATAACAGGTTAGTACCCGATCCCGACACTGCTCCCGTGGTAAAACGAATCTTTGATATGTATGTCAACGGAGTGGGAACCCGTACGATTGCAATGACTCTTGAAAGAGATAAAATTATGTCGCCAAGCGCATATGCCTACTACAAATACGGCAGAAAAGAAAATGGCTTGAAGCTGAATAATCCCTATCTGTGGAGTGATGTTACACTTAGAGGAATGCTTGTAAACGAGGTATATATCGGCACAACGGCGAACTACAAAACCACCACCAAATCAAATAAGCTGAAAAAGCAAATTCACAACGACCGCAAGGATTGGCTGGTGTTTGAAAATACCCACGAGCCTATCGTTGATAAATCAACCTTTGAAATGGTGCAGAAGTGGTTTGCAGGAAGAAGAAAACCGAACAAATCAGGCAAGACAGATGTGTTTGCCGGGTTAGTTTATTGTGCTGATTGCAAAAGCAGAATGTATCTTCGCCGAGTGCTTAAGTACCCTAAAGAAAACAACTACCTTTGCAAAACCTATCAGCGATACGGCAATAATCACTGTACGGCACACAGAATCAGCGAACAGGATTTACACGCTGTGATACTTCAAAAGCTGAGAGAGGTAACCGCATATGTACGTGAGAATCCCGAAGAATTTTATGAAATAGCAAGCCGTAATGCAAGAGCCGAAGCCGAGCGTGAAATGAAAACTTATCTGAGAGAAAAAGAAGCGGCAGAGCAAAGAATAGCAGAGCTTGAAAGTATTATCCGTTGTCTGTACGAAGATCGAGTGCTCGGACGAATTTCTGTTGAACGCTACGAATCATTGTCAGCAGGATATGAAACCGAGCAGTCAGAACTGAAAACTAAGCTCAATGAGATGAACGCCTTTCTTGATGAGAATGAAAAGCGAGAGCAGCTGATTCAGGACTTTATTGAAAATGCAAAGAAGTACATTGACATTCAGAAACTGACGCCTGAAATTTTAAGAGCATTTATCAGCAGGATTGAGGTACACGAAAAGGCAAAATGGCATTCAACAGTATGCGGAAATGATATTGTGATTTACTTCACCGTTGAGCGCAAGGAACAGCTTAATATCCAGCATAAAGACATTAAAACTGCATAAATCAAGATTCCGAGGGGCGAAATTTCCCCTCGGTTGTAAAAGAAATATTTTCTTATAATAATGATATTACGCAGATGCAATGCTGTTCAACATTCTTTCCTATATGTCCAACAAGTTATTAGGTGAGGGCAACACCGTTGCATCAATAGACGAGCTATATTTGTTCCTTTCAAATCTCACAGCAATTGAGTATATACGCAACGCAATGAAGCGTGTCCGCAAAAAGGATTCAGCCGTGATTTTAGCCAGTCAGAACATAGACGATTTTCTGATTCCAAGCGTTAAGGAATATACCAAGCCGTTGTTCTCAATCCCGACTCATCACTTCTTATTCTTCCCCGGCAATATTAACCCAAAGGACTTTGAAGATGCGCTTATGGTAGAGCCAAACGAGTATGCCTTAATCAAATTCGGTGAGCGTGGCACTTGCCTGTATAGGTGCGGTAATGAGCGTTATCTGCTTCTTGTTCAGGCTCCCGAATACAAAGCTGAAATTTTCGGCAGTGCAGGCGGAAGATAAAATTGTTTATAGACAAAGCTCGTTAATGGTGATATAATAATTGTAAAACAACATATTAATAAATTCAAAATAACGGTGATTATTATGTCAATTATTGATGATGCTATTGATTATGTTAAAAAGATATTTGAAAATGATTATAGCGGACATGATGTCTTTCATACTTTGAGAGTTTATAAAACGGCAACTAATATTGCCTGCAAAGAAAAGGCAGATATATTAATTGTGCAATTAGCTTCTTTACTACATGATGTTGACGATAAAAAACTATCTCCTTTAACTTATGAACATAAAGATAAAACTATTAAATTTTTAGAATCCCATAAAGTTGATGAGATTATAATAAATAGAATTTGTACAATTATTGATGAAGTATCGTTTGCAGGTAAAGACACAATTGTTCCTTCTTCAATAGAAGGAAAATGTGTTCAGGATGCTGATCGATTAGATGCTATTGGTGCAATCGGCATTGCACGAGCATTTGCTTACGGTGGTAGTCATCATCGAGAAATTTATCTTCCAGATATAGAACCAAAAAAAGATATGAATAAAGAAGAGTATTCTAAGCATATATCAACAACAGTTAACCATTTTTATGAAAAACTTTTTTTATTGAAAGATATGATGAACACTCAAACTGCAAAAACAATCGCTGAACATAGAGATCGTTATATGAAATCTTATTTAAGTGAATTTATGGCAGAATGGAATGGAAAATGTTAAAAATCGGTTTGTCTTCCCGTTTTATTATTTAATCAAATAATAAAACCCGATTGATTTCCTAAAATGAATTTCAATCGGATTTTTTGCGTTCAGGAGGTGATTTTGTGAGTGCAACCATAGGTGCGGCACTGAAGAAAATAGCAGTTGCTCTGCTAACAGATAAAAAAGTAATAAAAACAATAGGCGGTATAATAATCGGCATAATCATAATTGTGGTTATGCCGATTATTGCTGTTGTGTCAGTTTTCAAAGGCAGTATGAATATCGATACCGACAAACTCAATCAGGCTATACAAGAAAACATTTCAGCAGAGCAGATGGAAAATTTACAGCTTATCAACAACACTATGACAGAGGTTGAAAATCAACTCAAAAGCAAGAAACTGTCCGACTATAACATGCAAGCAGAGGTTATCTATCTGTTTTCCCTGTCCGATAAATCCAAGGAAAATGATTTTGTAAAAAACTTTGTATCCTGCTTCAAGAAAAATCAGAGTGATGAAGATTTGATAAAAACCGTCAATCAGAAGTTCGGAACGGAGATACAGTATGACGAATTTCAAAAGATGATGCAGTCAATCAAGGGCGCGGAAATCAGCACAGCAGGATTTACGGACAAGACCACGAAAAACAATCTTGATCTTGTCAAGTGGTGCGAGAACGCATGCAAAAAAGGTTGGGGTTATGTGTACGGCGGTTACGGTCAGGTCTGTACAAAGCAATATCTTGACCAACAGGCGAGTCTGTTTCCCGGCAACAACGAGGCAGGCGGTGAAATGCGACAGGTCGGAGAAAAGTGGCTCGGAAAGAGAGTATGCGACTGCATAGGCTTGATAAAATCCTACGCTTGGTACAACGCTGACAGCGGAGAAATTGTCGCAGGCTCAAACGGCTTTACCGACTGCGGAGCAAATTCAATTTGGAGCAGTGTAACCGAAAGCGGACCAATTCCTAATATGCCCGATACCCCCGGACTTGCTGTCTGGATGGACGGTCATATCGGAGTGTATATCGGCCAACGGAGAAGTTATTGAAGCACAGGGCACAGCCTACGGAGTTGTCAAAACTCAGCTCTCAGGGCGAGGTTGGACAAAGTGGCTGAAAATACCCAATATCAAATATGTAAATCAAAGCAATAAGAAATGACGAGGTGATTTTTTATGAGGAAAACAAGCGTAAGCATTATGTACGATGATGAAAAACTGAATGCAGTAAAAATGTATATGGAACAGCGTGATTTAGATTTCAAGGAAGAACTTGAAAAATCGGTTGACAGTTTGTACGCAAAATATGTTCCTGCAAATGTCAGAGAGTTTATCGATATGAAATCTGTTCTGACAAAACCGTCAAAGCCTAAAAAGCAAAAAGAAGAGAACACCGAGGTGGCAACTTGAAAAATCAAAACTTCGGAATAGAAATTGAAATGACCGGTATCACTCGCAGTACGGCGGCGAAAGTGATTGCCGGTTATTTTCATACAGACGCAACTCATGTCGGCGGCTGCTATGATGCGTATTCTGTTCGTGATAATGACGGCAGAATGTGGAAGATTATGCGTGACGCAAGCGTTAGATGTGAAAACCGTTCGGGACAGAATGCAAGCTCTCTGTACTCGGTTGAATTTGTCACTCCAATTTGTAATTACGATGATATTGAAACCATACAGGAACTTGTCAGAAAGCTTCGTGGTGCAGGAGCGAGAGTCAACTTAAGCTGTGGTTTCCATTGCCATATAGATGCGTCAAGACATACTCCTAAAACACTTCGTAACATAGTAAACATTATGGCGGCGAAAGAGGACTTGCTTTAAAAGGCTTTGAAAGTAAATGTTTCCCGTGAACATTACTGCCAGAAGATGGACACACGCTTCCTTGATGAAATCAATAACCGCCCTCCGATGTCTATGGAGCAATTCAAGTCAATGTGGTATGACGGAGAGGATTACAGCTACCGACATTATGATGATACTCGCTACCACGCACTGAATCTTCACAGCGTGTTCTACAAGGGTACGATTGAATTCCGTCTTTTCAATTCCACCCTACACGCAGGTGAGGTCAAAAGTGCTATTCAGCTATGCCTTGCAATCAGTCATCAGGCTTTAATTCAGAAGTCTGCAAGACACGCTAAAACTGTATCGGATAATGAAAAGTACACTTTCAGAACTTGGCTTTTGAGATTGGGTTTGATAGGTGACGAATTCAAAACAGCTCGTCATCATCTGCTGAAAAATCTCGAGGGCAACATTGCGTGGAAGGATCCTTCGCAGACTGAAAAGCAAAAGGAAAGACTTGCTCAAAAACGAGCCGCAGAACTTAATAACACAAACGAAAATATAAATATCAACGAACCCGAAGTCAATCTTGTCCCAAATGATGAACAGGAAGAAACTTCGGGTTTTATTATGAGTATGTAAGGAGAGAAATCTATTATGAGTAAAAAATTATACATTGCCTATGGCAGCAACCTTAATCTCAATCAGATGAAATATCGTTGCCCCACAGCAAAGCTTTTAGACATTGGAGTAGTCGAAAATTACGAATTGCAGTTCAAGGGTATGCCTCACTGCTCCTATGCAACAATCGCACCTTGCGTCGGTAAGTCCGTTCCCGTTGCACTGTGGGAGCTTCAGCCGAGAGATGAAAAACTGCTTGACCGCTACGAGGGTTATCCCTCTCACTACTTCAAGCAGGATTTGCCTGTGAAATTGAATAACGGTTTGGAACTTACTGCAATGGTTTACATTATGAATCTTAATCAGAATTTCGGATTGCCCAGTGCAAGCTACTACGATACAGTGTCACAGGGTTACAAGGACTGCGGTTTTGATATGAAAGTTTTAAACGAAGCCGTAAATGACAGTGCAGAAAAGTTCTACGAAAACATTGAACAGAATAATCTGTTTGATTCACCCGATGAAGATGAGGTTGAAGATTTTACAAATGAGATTGGCGGTATGAGTTTATGAACGAGAGAAAGAAACTGAAAAAGCAACTCGGTGACAAATATATTTTCAAAATGTATTTGTCGGTGAACGATGTCAAGAAATTACTTTCAGAAAATCCAAAGGACAAGCACGACACTCTGTTTGCTTCACTCACAGTCGGCTGTGTAAAAATCAACGCCGTAGTATTTCCTACTCCCGATAAAATGCTCCTCGGATTTGATATTCTTGTAAAGGACACACCCGAGAGCGAAGAATGGATTTGCTATGACACATTAAGTGATGAAATCAAGTTATCCCCTCGAAGTATTGAACAATCAATGTTCGATATTCTGAATCGTGAGGTTAAGGAGTACGGACTGTCATATACAGAGTGTAATTTTGAAGTAATAAACGGCAAATCAATAAAAGCAGAATAACGGCGGTATTCTCGCCACATTCGCCTCGTGTCGGCTTTTAAAGGAGAAGTCGGAAAAGTATCCGAAATCGAATAAAAGCCGAAATCGGGCGGTTTGTGGCAAGGTGTGAAAAATCGAAGTTACGGCAATTTGGGCAGTTTTTCAAGGGTAGGTATTTAAGCAGGAGAAAGACACGGGGTTGCAGTCGCTCCCTCGTGTCGATTCACAGCAGACGGCAACGCCGACTGCTATGCAGTTTTTCCCGCTTTTCAGCCTCAAAAATCCATAGGGGTTAATTTTCAGCCTTGGGGTTGTACTTGTGGGTTTAACTGCCCGATTAGCCGAATAAAATGCCAAAAATAAAGGAGTTGCAACTGTGGGTTGTGACAAAACAGGAGGTTTTGCACTTGAATGAAACGGATAACAGAAAAGAAGTTAAGCGGAAATTTGCACTGTGGATAAAGCAGTCAACAATTGATATGGTTGAGAACATATACAAAGATGATAACTGCTCCAGTCGCAGTGAATTTATTGAAAAAGCAATCATTTTCTATGTTGGCTATCTATCCGCAAACGACAACAGTCAGTATCTTCCCAATGTAGTTACTTCAACCTTGAAATCAATCGTTGCCGAGAGTGACAATCGAATGAGTAGATTGATTTTTAAGTTGGCGGTGGAGCTTGCAATGACAATGAATATTATTGCTTCATCGCAGGACATTGACAAGCTGACACTTACAAAGCTTCGTGGCGAGTGCGTCAAGGAAGTCAAACGGCTCAACGGTTCGTTTTCCTTTGATGACGCATACGATTGGCAGAAAGGGTAGTTATTCGTGGCAAGATTAGTTACAAAATTCAAATATCTAAAGCCGAATCGTAAAGTTAGTGCAGGCGGTTACGCAAAATATATTGCCACCCGTGAGAGAGTTGAGAAGATTGACAGCTCGCAAAAGTTTGCTTCTGCAACAGAAAAACAGAAGCATTTAATTGAAAAAATTATAAAGGATTTTCCCGACAGTAAGGATATGTTTGAGTATGCTGATTACATTGAAAAGCAAAATCAAGGTTCGGCATCTGATTTCATTTCAAGAGTTATGGAAGATTACGCTTATGAAATCTCGGGAAGAAAAGCATATGCCGATTACATCGCTACCCGACCTCGTGCTGGGAGATTCGGTTCTCACGGGCTGTTTACCGATGACGGTGTTCAGGTACAGTTGAGTAAGGTTACCGAAGAACTCGACCGTCATAAGGGAAATATCTGGACTGCAATAATATCAATACGCAGAGAAGATGCGGAACGGCTTGGCTTTAATACCGGAGCTCGTTGGCGGGATATGCTCCGCACACAGACAGTAGCACTTGCTAAAAATCTGAAAATACCAATGGAGAATCTTCGTTGGTATGCGGCATTTCATAATGAATCGCACCACCCCCATGTGCATCTGATTGCATATTCAACTGTTGAGAACGAAGGCTATCTCACGCAAAAGGGAGTTGAAAATCTGCGTTCATCATTTGCAAGAGATATTTTTCAGCAAGATTTATTGTGCATATATGAAAGGCAAATCGAGCATAGGGATAAGCTCCGTGCCGAGGCTCGTGACATTGTAGAGGATTTGGTTTTGAAAATCAACTCTGAAATATATATCAGTGCATCAATTCAGCATAAGCTGTTAGAGCTTGCCGACAGGCTTTCAAAAACGAAAGGTAAAAAGGTTTACGGCTATCTCAAGCCCGATGTAAAAGCAATAGTTGATTCCATTGTTGAAGAGCTTTCAAATGATGACAGGATCAAAAAACTGTATGACCTGTGGTATGAGCAAAAGGAAAATACAATCCGTACCTACACGGATGAAGTGCCTGACAGGATTCCTCTTGCCCAAAACAAGGAATTTAAGTCAATCAAGAATGCAATAATCAAGGAAGCGTTGAAATTAAATGTCACCGAAGATGAAGCAGAAGAAAGCGAGAACACAGACGAAGAATCTGTTTCAAATCCCTTTGAATATGAAGAAAACACCTCTGCTGAATCAGTATTTGATTCAGGCAGAGGCGTTCTGTATCCTCGTTATTCAATTAAAACCAACAGCAACAGCGTTGCAGTTTCTTCTCTTTATCTCCTGCGCTACCTCTGTAATATGATTCAAAGTAGGCTTCGCTTTGAAGAAAAGCAGAAAGCACAAAGGACGGATAAAAAGCTACAGCAGAAGATTAATGATAAAAAGCAGGCTCAGGGGTTGAAAATTTAAGTTTTATAAACTAGTAGTTGATTTACTATATTAAAATTTTGTTGTTTGACCTTTGTTCAATAAAATCCTTTATCGTAGTATCTGAAAGAAGTTTATCTAAAAAATCCACAGGAATTTTTTGCATAGAATTGAATAAAAGCCACGTTCCTCTTTCTTCGTCTTTATATACATCTGGAGAATAAACAGAAAGCGACTTTGCTTTTATTTTATCTTTGTAAGCATAATCTGCAACTTCACATATATAGCAAATATCATCCATATTTCCAATTGTTAATAAAACATACTCAGGCTTTTCAGCAACAGCAACATCCGTAGAATATGCCACTTTCCCATGAGTCAAAAAATAACCTAGATGAATAGATAAAATATCTTCACTGCTTAACTTTTCATCTTTATTGGTAGACAGTTTTAACAATCTAATCATAAAATTCTCTCCTTTAAATTCCGATTTGTTTATTGGTTATTTTACCACACATAAATGAAATTGTCTATAAATAAATTAATCCACCGCCAAGGAATAACTGCCCCAAATCACTGACAGGTGCCTCCTGTCACGGTGATAAGAGAAGAACTACCCACTATAAGATATTACAGCAGAAAGAAAAAATATATTATACTCAAGGAAGTGATTAAAATATCAACCTACATTCATTTTACAAAAGAACAACGAGAACAGGCAAGGCGAACTGACCTTGCTAATTTTTTAATCAGTCAAGGCGAGAAAGTCAGGAAATCAGGTTCAGAATACGAATGGCTTGACGGCTCACAAAAGGTAACAATCAGAGGACACCTCTGGTATCATCAGTACGAACAGAAAGGCGGTGATGCAGTTGATTTTGTCCGCAGATTTTACGACAAGGACTATGCCGAAGCGGTGGAAATGCTTTTGAAAAACTGTGGCGGTCAAATCATAACCTCACCACCCATAGAAAAAGAGCATAAACCCTTTGAACTGCCGCCGAGGAATGACAGAATGAGCAGAGTTTTTTCTTATCTGCTGTTGACTCGTGGCATTGACAAGGATGTGCTTTTTGAGTTTGTGCGGAAGAAAATGGTTTATGAGTCAGCCGATTATCACAATGCGGTATTTGTCGGTTATGATTCAAGCGGTAAGCCTCGTCACGCACACAAAAGAGGAACGGTGACAAGTAATTCGTACAAGGGAAATGTTGCAGGCAGTCAACCTGAGTTCAGCTTTCATTGGCACGGTACAAGCGACAAGTTATTTTTATTTGAAGCTCCCATTGATATGCTTTCTTACATTTCAATGCATAAGAATAATTGGCAAAAACACAGCTATGCGGCATCCTGCTCCGTATCGGACAGGGTGCTTTTTCAATGTCTGAAAGATAATCCGAATATCAAAAATGTGTTTCTCTGCTTTGACAATGACGAAGCAGGACAGAAAGCAAACAAACGCATAGCCGAAAAATTAAACTCAATGAATATCCAAAACGAAATTCTTGTACCAACTCATAAAGACTGGAACGAAGATATTTTGAAAAATGAAAGGACTGAAGAAATATGCCATCAGGTGTTATAACTCTGATTATTGTTGCAGGCTCAATGTTTGCACTGTTCATAATTATTTCTACGGTGGGAAATTACTATTCCCTGAACCACATAAAAAACAAAACGGTAGGGCAAGGGCAATACGGCACGGCTCGTTGGGCAAACAAAAAAGAGATAAAAAGAACCTACAAGCACATAAAATTTCAGCCGAACAAGTGGAGAAAAAATCCGAAAAGCAGACCAACACAACAGGGAATCGTTGTCGGTTGTAAAAACAGGACAATAGGTCGACTGATTAACCTTGCTCACAAAGTATTTTATGCTTTTAGAAAATTCAGGAATCTGTTCAGGAAAAAGAAAAACAAAAAAGTAATTACACGAAAAGAACCTGTCAGCACCACAACTGCAATGGTGGATACAGGCGATGTTCACGCTCTGATGATTGGTGCGGCCGGTGTCGGCAAGACTGCCTTTTGGCTCTATCCGTGCATTGAATATGCTTGTGCAACGGGTATGTCATTCATGGTAACCGACACGAAAGGCGACATTGTTCGAAACTACGGAACGATTGCAGAAAAGTATTACGGTTACAAAATATCCGTTATAGATTTGCGTAATCCCACACGCTCTCACGGCAATAATCTTCTACACCTTGTGAACAAATATATGAACTTATACAAAGCCGAACCTGAACAGCTTGTTTACAAGGCAAGAGCAGAAAAATACGCAAAAATCATTTCAAAAACAATTATTCTTTCAGGAATGGACTCGGCTTCATTCGGACAAAATGCTTATTTCTATGATGCCGCAGAGGGACTTCTCACAGCAACAATTTTACTTGTTTCAGAATTCTGCGAACCCGAAGAAAGACATATTGTTTCAGTATTCAAAATCATTCAGGAGTTACTTGCTCCGACCAATAAGAAAGGCAAAAATCAGTTTCAGCTGCTTATGGACTATCTTCCTGACGACCATAAGGCAAAATGGTTTGCAGGGGCGGCACTGAACACAGCCGAACAGAGTATGTCAAGCGTTATGAGTACGGCACTTTCGAGGTTAAATGCTTTTCTCGACTCCGAGCTTGAACAGCTTTTGTGTTTTGATACGGAGATTGACGCTGAAAAATTCTGTAATGAAAAGTGTGCGATATTCATTGTAATGCCTGAGGAAAACCCTAACACTTTCTTTATGGTTTCGCTGATTATCCAACAACTCTACCGTGAAATACTTTCAGTTGCAGATGAAAACGGCGGTGTACTGAAAAACCGCTGTGTGTTCTTTTGTGATGAATGGGGCACTTTGCCGAAGATTGATTCGGCAGAGATGATGTTCTCCGCTTCTCGTTCAAGGCGGTTACAGATAGTGCCAATCATTCAATCCTTTGCACAACTTGAGAAGAATTACGGCAAAGAGGGTGCTGATGTAATTATCGACAACATACAGCTGACAATCTTCGGCGGTTTTGCTCCAAACAGTACAAGTGCCGAGGAGCTGTCAAAGGCACTTGGCTCAAGAACAGTAATGTCAGGATCGGTCAGCAAAGGAAAGGATAATCCGTCACAATCTTTGCAGATGATTGAACGACCTTTGATGACTCCCGATGAATTGAAGTCACTTCCAAAAGGAACGTTTGTAGTGATGAAAACAGGATTTTATCCGATGAAAGTTAAGCTAAAGCTTTTCTTTAAATGGGGCATAGAATTTGAAGAAAAATATGAAGTAGCGGAAAACAGCAACCGTGAAGTTCACTATGCAAACCGTTCGGAGTTGTTCAATAACATAATTCAGAAATACTATCCTCACTATCTTGAACAGCCTGTGACTGACTCGGATTTTGATGAAGCGAGCGATGACAAAAAGAAGAAAAATGAAAATCTTAAGACCTCTCCAAATGCGGAACAGACCGACAGTGACGATACTATTAATTCAGAACAGCAAGACGAATCAACAGAAGAACCTGAAAATTCAAACGTTGAACAGAACGCAGACAAGCAAAGAAAAGTAGTTATAAGAACCGAAAGACCACCACAGGAGGTGCTGGTCAATGAGTAGATTAACTTTTCTCTATCAAATGGACTTACCACACAGAGCTGTAGCTGTTTATACCTACCTATATGACCGAGCAAACAAAAACGGTGAATGCTGGCCCTCTGTAAAAACAATAGCAGGCGACATAAAGCTGTCGCCTGCCACAGTCAGAAGAGCTATTAAGGATTTGAAAAAAGCAGGTTTAATAGAAACTAAACAGCGTTATCATGAACAGGGCGGTAAGAGCAGTTTGCTGTTTATGTTAAATTAATTAGGTGCATGAAATTTAGAATTAAAATTATTTTTTTATCGAATACACCTCAAAGGTATTGAAATCACATTTGAATGTATCCGTTAATTCCAAAATAAAATTATCTTTTATGTAATCAGGCGTCTTGGTTAATTCGTTCTTAACAAACCAAACCGTATTATCAAAATCAATATCATTTACAATATCCTTTTTATTGACACAATCAACATTGTCAAAAGCCGAAAACCACGGTTCGTAATAAGTGCAGATATGCGTGTTTTCGGGATAATAATATGACAAAATTCCGAATGAGCTGTCGCAATATAAAAATGTATCTGTTGAAGAAGCTATTTCATCAAAGCGGTTGAAAAAATTATTCATTGACGGGTTGTATTCAAATATTCCCGTGCCGATAAGACAGGCTACGTTAAGTGCGCAAAGCAATACGCAAATAATATTTTTAACTTTTTCTTTTATATGTTGTGTGCCGAAAGCGACAAGCAGCGCGAAAATTCCCGATATAACAACGCTGTACCTCGCTATGTAAAAGGGGCGAATGAAAATTGTCACAAGCAGACCTATCGCCTGAATGCTTAATACGCAGGTTATCGCAAATATTACAGATAACCTGCGGTTTTCCTTTTTGGCGAGTATCAGCGTCGAAATAACAATTCCCGATGCAAACACAACCACCGAAAGCGGTTCTACTCCTTTTAGCCAGAAGCTACCGGCAGCCGCCTCGGTTTGATATAACAGCGGGATAATCCACGGAGAATATCCCACCGTCATAGCTATATCAGATATTATGATTGCTTTTATCAGCTTTCCGTCTTTTACAAAAGCATAGATATTCACGAAAATGAAAATCACGCCGACCGCAAGCAAAGCGTAAATGTGGTTGTACGCGGCAAACAAAGCGGTGATAACAAATATAACGCAATGCCGCGTCCCGTGATTTTCAAGAAACAGCAAAGCTTCCGTAAAGCAAAGTGTAACAAAAAATATGGACCATTGATACGATCTCTGCTGAACGCTGAAATAAAGCGACATAGGAATTGCCCCTATAGTAAGCATATATACCATTGATGTATCCGAACCGAAATGCTTCTTAACCACGGTACAGCCAAGCAAAAGCGTTGCAATGTAACCGAGTACCGAAAAAATTTTAGTTACTAAAATCGAATAACCGAAAATCTCACAGAAGAATTTCAGAGATATAAAGTATAGAGGAGGATGCATATCCGATTTTAATATTTCAATTACTTCGGAATAATTGTGCTGAATTAGCGACAGTGTATAAGCTTCATCAAACCATACATTATTGTTAAAAATCAGACTTATTGAAAACAAAGATAGTATTGTGAAAATTATATATGATAAATTGTTATAGCGATTTTTAAAACATTTCATTAGATATTCCTTTTCCTGATACTATAATTTGATTTTTAACATCAAAATTACATAAATAATTGTTGAAACAGACAATAGTATCAATGCAGATAGATTATATAAGTCTAAGAAAATATAATTTATTTCTAAAGAGCGATACTTAAGCACTTACATTATTATTATAAAACTCGAAAAAGCCTAGATAAATCGTAACTGAACAGTGTTACCGTGAACATGGGGGTAAAAGTAGCTTGCTATATAAAATGTTTAATAGGCAAAAATAATAACAATAAATCCAACTGCAAAACTTTTATATTTGCAATTTCTTTCCGATTCTTAATTCCATCAATTAGATCTCATCTTGTTGATATCAGTATTATTAGGTATTGGAATTTCTCATTATATAATGCATTTCATTAGTCAAGGAATTATATGATTCGATTACTGCGTTATCTCCGAATTTCAAACACAATGTTTGAGGTGAAGGTCATATCATCCTCATTGAATTTCATATTTATTTCACCGTCATATTTTTTAACTACTCTTTTAATGCTTTTCAGTCCCGTTCCATGTATTGCGTCAGATTTTTTTGATGATGCTATGCGGTTGTTCTTGACGGCTACAATATTCTTGACCGAGTTTGTAAGCTGTATTGACAGATACTTATTTTTGCGGACGAAAGCCGAAAAATCTATAAATCCGTTCTCTGTATTTTGTGCCGCTTCAACTGCGTTTTCAAGCAGATTGTCAAGCAGAGCAGTTATGTCGGGTTCGCTCATAAAGCTAAAATCAGCACTTCTGATGTCAATATTCATCTTCACCCCGAACTTGTCACAGAAGGATTTGTACCTGTTGACGATTGAATTGGCCATAGGATTGTTGCAGTAATCAACAGATTTATTTATGCTGAAGTCTTCAATAAAATCGTCTATGTACTCTGTAACAGCCTTGTCTTTGGCGATGCTCTTAATGGCGTTTAAATGCCGTTTTATGTCGTGCATAACAATTTTTGAGTTTTCATTTTGCTCATTGAGTAAATCGTAATACTCAGCTGCAGATTTTAGTTTCTGCTTTTCATATTCCAATTCCATATTGCGGCTCTGAGTTTTCAGAGTGAATTCATAAACCCAGAACACCGCTATGTTTGAAAAAAGCAACACCACTATGCCGATTAAAAGCAAGGTTAAAAAGACTTGTCCTAATTCATATTCTGCAAGTGAATATAATATTGCATATATAATCAGAGTACTTGATATTGGCAGAAGAAACAGCATAAGCGACGTAGCAGGACTTTCCTTACGACGCTCATTTGATGATACCTTAGACAGTATATACATTGAAGAAAAATAAAGCAGTTTGCTGATGGTTGATTGAAAAATAAGGTTTACCGAATTATCAAGACAGGCGAGTAGTTCAGTTCCGAGTATGGCAGCTGAAAATAACATAACAACAAATTCTGTAGTAACATTAAATACTAAAAGTATACTGCAATGGAATATTGCGGACTTTATTTTTGCCTTGTAGCAAAGACGAAGCAAAAAGAAATTGCAGACAAAAAATGCGAGCATATTTACAACGGTTATATTAAACAGCCTTGCAAAGTACAGAATTGTATAAGCTGTCGGTAATGAGATTATCAGAAACTTTTTACTTGCCTTTCTTTCAAATTTGTTTTCAAAATAAAATAGTGATATCAGAATTTCTGCAAGAAAAATAAGTGCATAGCAAATTGTATATACCATTTTTATACCCCTATGTATGCAAAATATGCCTTTTTAAAGTTTGAATAGTTCCTTTGAGATATAGGTAGAGTTTCAGTTTTTAAATCTACTTTAATATTAAGCTGAGTCTTATTAAAATCCGAGACATACCTCAGATTAACAAGATAGCTGTAATGCGGTTGTGCAAAATAATCGTAATCCTTTAGTTTTTCTTTCCAATAACTTAATTTTTTATTTGTATAATACTTCTTCTGCCGTGTTATAATAACAGCCTTTCTTTCTTCAATAGTTATATATACTATATCGCTTGTGAAAACAGAATAATACTCGTCATAGTATTCAAGAGTTATTATTTGAGTATTGGAATGATAATAGTTAATAGCCGTATTTAATGCTCTGAAAAAACGGTCATTGTCAATAGGCTTTGACAGATAGCGAAACACATCCAAATCCATTGCGTCGTCAAGATAAGACTCGTGGGAAGTAATTATGAAAATAATTATATTGGGATTAAAAGCTTTTAAATGAGCCGCCAAAGTAAGCCCGTTTACCTGCGGCATTTCAATGTCGATAAACGCCATATCATAACTGGCATCGCTTTTCATAGGAGCGACGCCGTTGTAAAACACATCAATATCAAAATATATTTTATGCTTATCCGTAAATTCAGTCAGCTTGCTTTGTATTTCATCGGCAATATATTTGTCGTCGTCACAAATCAATACTTTCAAAAGGAAAACCTCCCGTGAATTATGACATAATTATAACATATATTGCAAAAAATGTCATTGTTTTAGGTATAAATTTTTTATTTTTGACGAAATAATTAGAAAAATACATCACTTTGAATGAAATTGATATCATTTTTGCAAAAATTATGTTTTTATTTTTAATATGTGTTAAAATTCCAACAAAAGGAGGAAATAATACTATGAAGACAATTAAAACCATTATCTGCAAAATTTCACCTGCAATTATTGCTTGTTTTACATTAGCACTTTCAATAAATGCTAATACGTCCACTTGCTTTGTAATGTATCAGCCTAAGGCTCCAACAAAACTTGATGCATTTAAAAAGATAAAGTAATGGAAAAGTTTAGTTCGAAACTCATAGAGTTTTTTGTATCAAACGACCTTATAAAAAACGAAGATAAAGAACTTTACGAATATGCTGTTAATATTATTTTATCATCATTAATACATATTGCAACTGTTATGATAATAGGTTTATGTTTCAATTTATTTATTGAAAGTTTAGTTTTCTATTTTTCTTTTATAGCTATCCGTAAGTTTGCAGGCGGCTATCACGCTAAAACGCCGGTCAGGTGTTATGCGTTTTCTGTTATTTCAAGCATAATAATGTTGTGCTTAATTAAATATGCAAATAGTGTTGGTAATATATTTACTTATTTACTCATAATATTTGAATTGCTTTGTGTGGTGTTGATAATATTAATGTCCCCTCTTGACACAGAAAACAATCCATTGAATAGTTACGAGAAAAAGTGGTACAAAACATTAGCTGTTTTAATTTCAGTCTGTATATTTATCATATCATTATTTTGTGTTTTAACAGAACTCAGAAACATAGGGTACTCTTTGATATGCGGAGTTATAATGAGCACCTTGGTGTTATTAATGAGAAAAGTCCAAATTACAAATTAAACTAGGATTAAACTAAGCATTTATGATTTCAGGTTACTGTAGACAAACTCAACAAATATAAATGAAGAACATAAATACAAAAGAAATTATTTATTGTATTCTCAGGAAGGAGGAGTTTCCGAGGTTTTAATAATTTGCGAAAAATTATAAATATATTAAAAAGAAAGAGGCTTTACAATGAAAAAGAAAATGTTCTTATTAGGATTTTGTATACTAATGGTTTCAACGATAGTATTAGGTTGTTTTAGTGCATCAGCTGCAACCACAACAAGTTCGGGATCGTACATACTTAGTAAGTCCGATCAGACTGAGAAAAAGCATACAAAATCGCTTTCGGTTTCTGGTGGAGGTAGTGCAACAGTCACCGCACAACATTGGAAAGGCAGTACTTTCCCTACATATTCTGATACCGCTTATTCCAAAATTAATAGCAGCAGCGGTTTAAAATCAACAAATGTCAAAGTTTATATTTATAAAACAAACGGTGACTTGGCCGCAAGCGGTTCTTCTTCAAATTATGTAAACAAAGAGGCAGGCTACGGTACTACTGTTGGTAGCACTAAACACATTTTCACGTTGAGCAATAACAGAAATACATTAATATACAATGTTGTGGGAACTCAATCATAAGTAGATATTCAAGTTGAGGGTGTCCTTATACTATAAGGGCACCCTTTTGAGGATAAAGCTAATGTTAAATTTATCAATTAAAATCTTTTGGCATTTTTTAAAAAATAATAAGTTATTGGTTGGATTTCTTTGCTTAATACAGATAATATCTATATTTGCATCTCTTTTTGTGTTTTCGTATTTTGCAAGCTATACAAATGCAAATAAAAAATATGATAATTCTAAGACCTATACTGTATCGTTTAATGGTGCATTCATCGATGATAATATGATGCTAAAAGAGATAGAGCATTTTAATAATAAGTGTGATTTAGAATTAAATGCAGTCTCCATAAAAGCTAATATTGATGATACAAGAATAATGTTTGACTATCTTTACTATCCCAATCACATTAAGCATGGTAGATATTTCAACCAAGACGAATTTGTGACAAACAAACATGTAATAATATCAGGTGATGAAGGTGTGATAGAAGAGGATAAAATATCAATATGTAATGATAAATATACTGTAATTGGTACATATTCAGTTGGCGGTTATAATATATTACCTATATCGTCTATAAATGATGTGAAGCATAATAATGAATCTGTATCAATTGTTTTAGATAAATATCCTGATGACGATGAAAATAATAAAATTATTTCTCAATTGACGGAATGCTTTGAAAATGCAGAAATAATCTATCCAGAAAGAATAAAAAATATTGACAGCTTATGGAATGATTCTACTACTATTATATATATAGGAATATTTTTGTTATCAATGATAAATGTAGCATTTGTCTATTTATATATATTAGAAAAGAATAACAAAATTATTTATATTTATAGATTGAACGGTGCGACAAAAACAACTTGCATTTTTCTCTTAGCTAATGTAATTTTCATTATTGCTTTAATATCATTTGTATGTGGATGTATTTTTTCAAGATGTGTCTTGCCAAGCATAATTGAATATGTACAATATGAGGATTTTACATACAGCTTAGGAATATATGATTACATTAGTATGATTATAGTGTACTTTATAGTTATTATTATTACTAGTGCTCCTGTAATTTCAAAATATGTAAAAAATATATCTATTTCCGAAAAAAGATTGGGGTGACAAAATAATGAAGTTAATTAAATTTTCATACCATCTTTTCTGTAAGAATATATTAATGAGCATAATTATAATAATACAATTAGTTGCTTCCACTTTATTATTAAGCGATATTTTAGTTACTGCAAATAGTTACTTTGTTACAGTTGATGAGTACATTAGCAGTGGACTTTCAAATATAAACGGAATAATAGTTGATAATGGCGGTAATTCTGTTCCGGAAAGATTATTAAATAAATTACCTGAAAATTCAATAGATTATTGTGAATTGGGTGGGGTAGCTTACTTAGGAGAATATACTCTTTATGGATATAGCAATGAATTTGTAAATGATTATACTCCCGAATTATTAGAAGGAACATGGCTAAACGAGTGTACAGATGATTTAAAAAACATTCCTGTAGTAATACCTTATTCCTTAAATAAACATTTTAATATTGGTGACATAATTGATATTGATTCAGAAAATGGTTTTACGGGAAAGATTGTTGGTATATTAAAAACCTCCTACTACTGTACTTTTAATAACGGTGGTACAGAATTGAATACAAAAGATATGTTAGGCAAAGCAGATGAATCATTTGAAATTCCGTTATTAACATTATATAATTATTTGCCAAAAGAAATTATTAGTACCGGAATGACTGAAGCTATAGTTTTAAAAAATTCAAACGATTTAAATGAAGCTTATAAACTGTTTAGTAATTATTATTATGTCAGAACTTTTTTTGATGTGTTAGAAAACGGAAAAGAAGATGCTTATGCAAGAGTTAGAGCATTAGGTCCGATTCTTTTAACTTTATCTTTAGTTTCGTTGTTTGGAATGATTGGTTGCATTGCTATTTCTACTTATAAGAATCTTTATTTTTATTCCATTTTATATCTATGCGGTGCTTCAACCAAAAAATGTTTTTTGATAAGTTTATTATACACTGTTATCTATATTGTTCTGACATTGGTTGTATTCTTTGTAATATTTATTTTTGTTATGCAAAAAAGTATGTGTTGGCTTAATTATATTGCTATAATAGCTATAATTATGATACTGTTATCATTATCGTTAATTCCTTATAGAATATTAAAGAAAAACCCACCTATAGAAGTTTTTAAATATAAAAGATAATCGGAGGCAACTATGATTGAAATTAAAAATTTGAACAAGATATATTTAAAAGGGAAAAAAAATATGGTTCATGCGTTAAACAACATAAACCTAAAAATTGACGATAGAGAAACGGTTGCAATTATAGGAGAAAGCGGTGCGGGTAAATCCACATTATTACATATTATGTCATGCATTGATAATTTTGACGGAGAATATTATCTTGATAATATTGATATCAATAAACTTAGCGAAAGTAAAAAATCAAAGCTTAGAAGTTCTAAGATTGGAATAGTATTGCAGGATTTTGCATTGATTGATGATTTTACTGTTTTTGAAAATGTAATGACACCCTTATATTTTAATAAAAAAATAAAGGATAAAAAAAGTTCAGTAATGAGAGCTTTAAAGAAAACAGGAATTACGTCCCTGAAAGCTAAAAAAGTATCACAGCTTTCCGGTGGTCAAAAACAGAGGGTAGCTATATCGCGTGCTTTGGTTACAAACCCAGAATACATATTTGCCGACGAACCTACAGGCTCATTGGACAGTAAAACATCGGAAGAAATAGTGAAAATGCTCTTTGATTTAAACAGGAATGGAATTACCATAATTATAGTAACACACAATTTAGATATAGCAAATAAATGTCAACGCGTTATTGAGATAAAGGACGGAAATATTATTGAGGATAATTGTTCGTAATTAAAAATAAGAATATAAATGCCGACAAGTTATAGCTTTTAATGCTATTACCTGTCGGCATTATTTTTTGCCTTTTTTGCATTGAAAGCAGAAAGGGCAAGATGATCTATAGGAATAGAAGTCCTCCGATCGACCTGAATAAAAAAATTCAGATTGATTGGAGGATAATTGAATGGACAAACGTCCAAAGAGAAGAAAATTACTGAAAGAAGGTGTTAAAGTGTTAGGCTTTATTATTGGTCTTTTTGTCGGTGCTTTTATCGGCGTTTGCGTTATGTGCCTGTGCAATGCAGCGGCAAAAGCTGATGAGCAGATGAAAGATAATATAGATGACAAAAAATAAGGAACAGGTGATAATTTGAACGAAAACTATATAAATGAAAATAACATTGATTCAGAACACAGAATAGAATCTGTTATAAACGACTGCAAGGTCACAATCTGCTTTTCTAAAAACAGAAGTAACCATGTTGAAAGAAATGTTCTTGAAAATCTTTTGGATACATTTGAGAACAGAATGAAAGCTCAGATTGGATGCTGAATTTCTTTAAGTTATTTTTCAGATTTGCTGGATATTATAGGAATTATGTAGTATTGTTGGTTTGCAAAAATCGTATGAAAGGGTGATGAAATGAAAAGAGTATATTGCTTGTACAGAGTATCAACCAAAGGTCAGGTTGATAAAGATGATATTCCAATGCAGAAAACCTCGTGCAGAGAATTCGCTGAACGCAACGGCTGGACTATTCTTAAAGAGTTTCAGGAAAAAGGCGTGTCGGGATTCAAGGTTTCGGCAAGTGACCGAGATGCTATTCAGGATTTAAAAGCCGCCGCAGAAAAGAAAGAATTTGATGTACTCCTTGTCTTTATGTTCGACAGAATAGGCAGAATTGATGATGAAACCCCGTTTGTCGTCGAATGGTTTATCAAGCACGGCATAGAGGTATGAAGCGTCAATGAGGGCGAACAGCGTATGGATAATCATGTGGACAAGCTTATGAATTACATACGATTTTGGCAAGCCAATGGTGAAAGTCAGAAAACATCAGCTCGTGTTAAAACTCGCCTTAACCAGATGACGATGGACGGCAAATTTACCGGAGGTGTTGCACCATTCGGTTACAAACTTATAAAAAGCGGTGAAATTAATAAAAAGGGAAAATAGCTTATGGACATAGTCGTTTGGACATATTAGTTGACGATGATGAAGTTCCGATAGTTAAGAAGATATTTGAAATGACAGTCAAGGAAGGCTATGGCTCAGATAGAATGGCTGACTATCTAAACAGTCACGGCATCAGAACTCATAACAACAGCAAGTTTCAATGTAATACTGTTAATCGTATTCTAAAGAACAGAATATATTGTGGCTATCTAGTATCAGGTGGTGTTGCATCACCGTGTATCGAAAGACTGTGCATATCATAGATGAAAATATCTTTGACCAAGCACAGTTTATACTAAATCAACGCTCATCAAAGAATGAAGAAAAACAGCAAATTGCAAAAACAACAAAAGGCAGTACATTGCTGTCGGGAAATATATACTGTGCTCATTGCGGTCAAAAGATGGTATCAACAAGTTACATTGATAAATATGATAGAGCAGATGGCAGTCAGTATAAGGTTCGCAGGCAGAGATACATTTGCACAAATAAAGCAATGAAACGAGGTGCTTGTGACGGACAGTCGGCTTATGTGGCACACAGAATTGACGGTGCCGTGCTTGCAACGCTGAGGGATTATCTCGCCAAAATCAAATCAACGCCAAAAGATATAGCACTGGAAAAACGCTACAAATCCGAAATATCGGAGTATAGGAGAAAACAGACAAAGCTTGAAAAAGAAATTGAAAAACTAAAAAGACAGGTGGTTGAATTGTCCGCCGAAATAGGACGCTCTTTACTCGGCGAAAGTCGCTTCACTCCCGATATACTGTCCACTTCTATTGACAATACAAACGATTTGCTCCATAAAAAAGAAATTGAATTAAGTGATATAAAGTACAAGCTTGCCAATCAGCAAAATGCGATGGGTAAGCTTGATTTTTATTACTCACAATTCAGAACTTGGGCAGACGAATTTGACAATTCAACAATGGAGCAGAAGAAAATGATAGCCTGTCAGCTTATCAAAGAGGTTAAAGTCGCACGAGGTTATGAATTAGAGATTATATTCGACCTTAATTATGAACAATTCTTATCTCTATAAAGCCTAATAGATTGAATTTACAAATTTATTCTGCTATAATATTTTCAGCTTAGAAGTGGGTGAAGATATATGAGCGAAGAAAATAAGATACAAATTTTTGAAGATAAAAAGATTCGTACTGCGTGGAATGAGTCAGAAGAAGAATGGTATTTTTCCATAGTTGATGTAATTTCAGTTCTGACTGACAGTAACGAACCTCGTCGTTACTGGAGCGATCTTAAGCGAAAGCTTAAAGCTGAAGGAGCAAACCAGTTGTACGATAATATCGTACAACTGAAAATGCAATCTCCTAAGGATGGTAAAAATTACAAAACAGATGTTGCAAATACAGAGCAACTTTTGAGAATAATTCAATCTATTCCGTCACCAAAAGCAGAACCTTTTAAAATGTGGCTTGCAGAAGTTGGCAGAGAAAGAATAGATGAAACTATTGATCCCGAACTTACCATAGAGAGAGCCCTTGAAACATATCTGAAAAAAGGGTATAGCAGGGAGTGGATAAATCAACGACTTCAAGCTATACAGGTAAGAAAAGAGCTTACTGATGAATGGGATTCTCGTGGTGTAAAGCAGGGTGTAGAATATGCAATTCTGACTGATGAAATTACAAAAGCGTGGTCGGGAATGACAACCCGCCAGTATAAAAATCTCAAAGGACTTAAAAAGGAAAATTTGAGAGATAATATGAGTACGCTTGAATTGGTTCTAAATATGTTGGCAGAAGCTACTACAACCGAGATTTCCAAAGAGAAGAATCCTCAGTCTTTTTCTGAAAACAGAAGTGTTGCAAAAGAGGGCGGAGAAGTCGCCGGAAATGCACGAAAAGATATCGAGGAAAGAACAGGAAAACCTGTGATTACTTCAAAAAATGCCGTCGATTTTTCAAATCTCATTTCCGATGTAATAGAAAATGATTTTGATAAAAGTGAATAAAGTATTCTGATTGCCTTGTGAGTTAAAAAATCCCGCAAGGCTTTTATTATATCCCAATTTCAAGTTTATTCCTCGGATGTTTGGAAGACAGAATATTCTTCTGTTTGTTGATACTCGTATGCGTGTAAATCTGCGTTGTTGTAATGGAACTGTGACCCAGCATTTGTTGAATATAGCGTATGTCAACATCTTCTTCAAGCAGTAGAGTTGCAAAAGAGTGACGAAACATATGCGGAGTAATGTGCAGCGGCACTTCTGCACCGATTGCATAGTTGGTAATCATATTACGAACAGATTGTTCAGATAGACGGTTGCCGAGTCTATTTATAAAGAAAAATTTGTTGTTTGCTATTTCAAATTTAAATGATTGATTATACTTTTTGAGCAACTCCTGAACATTTTGATTGCAGATTTGAATCAGGCGTTCTTTTGAGCCCTTTCCGTAAATTTTGATTATGTAATCATTAAAATCAATTTGTTCAGTCGTGAGTGTGCATAATTCTGAAATCCTCATTCCGGTGGCAAACAGTAATTCAAGTATGAGTGTATTCCGCAGAGCAACTTTCTTAGTATAGTCAGTTTTAGCTTTGGTAAGTTGTAGATAAGCAAACCTAATAATTTGCTCAATATTATTTATCGGAATAGTTTTTGGGAGAATAAATGGTTCTTTGTATTTTATTTGTATTTTATGAAATGGGTTAATTTCTATAAGTTCCTCAATTTCAAGATAGTGAAAAAATGCTTTTAGCGAAGCGATTTTTCGTTTAACACTCTTAGGTTTGTACTTGCAATGCAGTAAATCAATGTATTGCTCAATGGATTTTTTGTTTGTCCATTCAATAGCAGATTCCATAGTGAATTTAAAATACTGCCTTAAATCAATAGTGTATGATTTTATCGTTTTCTGATCGAGATTTTTCCTTGAAATACAGAAGTTTAGATAATCAGTTGTTAGATTATTTGCTTGTACATTTTTTATTTCCATCGCATATAGCTCCTTATATTTAATAAAATTATTATGCAATAGAAAACAAAGAAAGTCTATTCAAATATCTATATTTATTTTGTCTTAAAATTTTATTTGTTGAGTAATAAACAAAATTGTATTATACAAAATGCATAAAAACGCTATGTGAAATTTTATAACTGATTTGCGTAAAAGTTATTTAAATATTTGTCAAATTATGTTATAATTGACACCATAAAGTGTAATTATAAATGTTTTTATATTACATACCCGAAATATAGATTTAGTTAAGGCTTAATACTTTTTTCTTAGAATGAGATTAAGTACTACATAGACATACACCAGTTGAATGTAAGATGTGTAGCGTATTTTGTTAACAGAAATGTATTAGTGACCTTATCTGAAAATAATGAATAAAGGATAACTTACAATTATCTTCTTTTTGAAAGATTTTTTAGAATAACTATTTATTATTGTAAGATGAGCTTTGCTGTTGTTTTGCTAAAATATGAGAAGGAGTGAATAAAATGGAGAAATATTATATTCCAAAATTCTCAGAACAAGAAATTAAAAATGTGAAAGAAAATTTGAGTCCAAATACGAGTAAAGCTTGTAATAATAATATAATGTGGGCTCCAAGTCAAAAGTCATATTCAGGGAATTATTATGGCCATAGTTTAAAAAGATCTAATTTAAAAGATTGTACTTTTGATGGTGCTGTTTTTGATCATACTAGTTTTGCGGGTTCAGTTTTAGAAAACATTGTTTTTAAAAATAATTGCAAAGTCGATTCTATGTATATGGAAAAAAGCACATTAATTGATGTATCTTTTGAAAAAGGTATGTATATCAACGCATCCAATTTTTCTTACTCCCATTTAAGTAAATTGAAATTTAGTAATTGTGAATTAAGAAGCACTTATTTTAATAATTGCTATATGGAGAATTGTGTTTTTGATAAATGTCTTATACGTTCAACCATGTTTGGTGATTCCATACTTAATTATTGTAGTTTTTTAGGATGTAATATGCGTAATTTAAACATCGAATTTTGCACTATGTCAAACTGTGTATTAGACGATACCTGTTTTTCATATTTTCAATTACCATATATTATCGGTGTTTTCAAAGATTTAAAAAAACTAAATAAAATTTATGTTGGAAGAAACAATAATAATCCTATACCTTTTTCTGAATACTATAGAGATATAAAAGAAAGCATTATTTATTTTACAAGCTTAGAAGAATATTTCCCTATGGCAAATTTATACTATGCAATAAACGAAATGGAAATAGCATATTCATGTATAATGACTGGAATTGAAAAAGCTATAAATAAAAATGATATATTCTCAGTAAAGCAATTTTGCAAATTGGGACAATTTTATGACATATTAAAAATAAGCGATATTCAACTAATTTTGAAAAAAATAGATAACTTCTTAGAGAAAAATAAACACAAGTCAATTTATCCTATCTTGTTGAAACAATCTTACGAAATGAAAAGCGAAATTTATCAAAATAAGGCAAAAGACAAATTAGAAATAGTGATTAATACATCACTAACAGAAAATAATTTTGATAAAGTAAACGAAATTTGTGATGACATTGATACAATTATTTGCACTTTTATGCCTACACAGATAACAACAACATATCAGATTAGTCACAATTCACCGTTCGAGATTTGTATAAATTGTGTCGGTCTGGCAGCAGATTTACTTGCAATATCTGGGCTGATTTATTCATATATTTCAAAAAGACTATCTAAAAAAAGTAAAATCAACCCTGTGACTAAAAAATATATTCAGCAAAACAATGAGGCATATTTAAAATCTTTGAATAATCAGTTTGATTACTTTTCACAAATATTAGAAAAAACTTCAAAGCAAAAACAGTCTAAAGTTATTGAAGAATTTAGAGGCAAAATAATATCTTCAGCTACTGAACAACTCAATAAAGATTACTTATTAATTATATCTAAAAAAGATGATGAATAGATTCATCAAATAATTCATATCCTACATAGCCATTGCACAAATGAGATTCAGGCGTATGATGTTCAATTTTAGAAATAACCGGAGTTGGCAATTCAATATGTTGAGTTTTTAAAGTCCTACGAAAACTGCTATAATTTATATTTAAGTCATATACGTCAAAAGGTATATGGCTAATTGAGTTATAAAAGCAATCATATCTTATTTTGAATAGCGATGGTAAATTATTATTGACTAATCCTTCATTAAGTACAAAGGAAGAACCTTGGTATCTGAAATTACATTCAATAAAATACAATTGATTTTCTTTTAGTAATAAGTCTATACCGAAAATTCCAATTGCACCTAGTTTTTTGATTTTTTTAGCAACATTATAACATTGATCAATAATATTTTTCTTAATACATTTATCTAAATGTGTATATTTTATAAAGTCTGCTCCACAATAATTCAACTTGTTATATATCAATTGAATTGATGGTGGAAAAATTCTTATGTCATCTTTTGATATTGCAATATGTGTATTAATTGGAATTGCATTTGAAATGTAAGGTGTTATTAAAACTGGGGATGATAGTGCTGATATTTTTTTATTACTTGAGTTATCGTCGATTAATAAACTTCCCTTACCTCCTGCACTTTCTTTTATTTGTAAAACAAAATCAGTGTATTGATCGTTGAAAATGTTTCTAATAAAATCATAATCAGTTCCATTATATAGGTTAATTATGATAGATGGAGGGACATCAGCTATTTTATTTATTAATTGTCGAAAAAATATTTTATCATTCAATGATTCGATGATTGAAACTTTGTTTACACATATTGAATGTTTAAACACATTTTGTCCAAACTGATAAGCATAAAGTTCATTTGCAAACAGTAATTCACAATCCGGAAATTTTTGCAACAATTCGTTTAGTGTTATCTTTAAAAAATCATCATATACATCGGTGAAATCGTTTTGACAAAACGCAAAATTATGATTGCAATTATCACCATAGCGTGTAATACTGCCAAATATAAGTTTTTCATTTGCAATATCTGATTTTCTAGCTCCGATCCAAAATATTTTATTCATATACTACCTCATAATGTTATATGGATTTAAAATATTGCAACTAGTAATTACCTTACAATAATAAATAGTTATTATAAAAAGTCTTGCAAATAGAAGATAATTGTAAGTTATCCTCTATCCAAAGTTAATGTTATTCGTAAATTTTATATGTTATTAAAAAAGCTACAACCTAACGATTGCAGCGATAATAATTATTTATAGGATAATTTGTAGTTGTGTTTTTATTTATCATTACAGTAGAAAACTAACAAAATTAGTATTAATTTATAAAATATATAAATAATTATATTTTCAGATTATTTTGTGAATGTTAATGAATCTCAAATGATTCAAGTTAACAACATTATACAATGAATATAAATAATTGCTATTATAAAATATGGAGGAATATATATGTCTATTATCAAATCTTTTTCTGTGGGTGAGGGAGACATGTTTTATATAAAACATAATTCTAGTAATTTTTCAATTATAGATTGTTGTTTAGACGATGATAATAAGGAAGAAATAGTAGATGAAATAATTTCAGAATTTTCAGGAAAAGATATAATTAGGTTTATTTCAACACATCCTGATCAGGATCATATAGAAGGGCTAAAGTATCTGGATGAAAGAATTGGGATTCTTAATTTTTATTGCGTTAAAAACTCTGCTATTAAAACAGATGAAACTGAAGATTTTAAGCATTATTGTAAGCTGAGGGATGAAAATCAACATTATTATGTATATAAAAAATGTAAAAGGAAGTGGTTGAATCAAGGTGATGAAGAAAGAGGTTGTTCGGGAATAAATTACTTGTGGCCTGAAGAAACAAATTTGGATTATAAGGAAGCTTTGAAAGCTGTTTCTGAAGGACATGACTTTAATAATATATCTACTATTTTTACATATTCGTTAGAAAATGGTGTTGTTGTTATGTGGATGGGAGATATAGAATCCGAATTTTTAGAAAAAATTAAAGATGAGATTGATTGGCCTAAAATTGATATACTGTTTGCGCCACATCATGGAAGAGAGTCAGGGAAAGTTCCTTCTGATATATTGAAAAAACTCGAACCCAGATTAATTGTTATTGGTGAGGCTCTTTCCAAATATTTGGATTATTACTCTGGATATAATACAATAACACAAAATACTGCAAAGGATATTGTTTTTGACTGTGAGAATGGAAAGGTTCATATATACATATCAAACGATAAATATAACTATGATACTTAATTTTTAGAAAATGAAAATATGAACAATGAAAAGTGGGGGTTATATTTGGGTACCTTAAAAACAAAGGAAGGCAATGAATGAAAATAGACATTCCATTTTATGACTTAGTAAACAAGTGCTTAATTGGATTAATATTTTTAGGATTATTTATTTTGGTGAATCCATCATTGTGCTTTGGTTACATAAGTAATGAATTGCTTGATTCGATTTCAACTGGTTCAGAGATAATTATAACATTATGTGCTTTTGCAATTTCATATGAAATTGGTTTAATCATAAACCGAATTGGATCAGTTGTATTGGAACCATTATTTAAGAAGATTCATCTTATACCTTTTGATAATGATTATAAAAAGTTTAACAAAGTTAAAAAGGAATATCCTATCATGGAAACATTGTCCAGAGAATATGCATTATCTAGGACAAGTATAGTGCTATTCCTTGTATTGACAGCTATTTCTATATTAGGCGAAAATAAACTATTTGGTGTTCCTTTCATTTTAATAGCAATAATATTTTATTTTTCTTATAAAAAATTTGCGACAAAAATTGTTAATATGATGAAAGAGACTAGCGAGAATGATAATTGATATAAATATAATATTTTGATGGAGAAAGTGTTTATGATAATGTTACGAAGTTTTTTGCCGGTTGGTCAGGGATCTTTTTGTTTGGAACAGTTTAAAAATGGCGAGAACAAAATAAATATAGTATATGATTGCGGTACAAGCACTAAATCTTTTGATATTAATAAAGAAATAAGAGCAAATTTTGATAAAGGAGAAGATATATTAATTGTGTTTATTTCACATTTGCATGAAGATCATGTAAATGGATTAGAATATCTTCTAAATTATTGTAACGTTAAAAATATTATTTTTCCTTTGACTTCTAAAAGCGATAGATGTATTTATGCAATAAGATATTTATGTAATTCGCCAAATAACAACCAGACTGATTTTACATATAGATTGATACAAAATCCTAATGAAGTTATTAAAAATTTCTCTCCTGAAACGAATGTTTTTGCATTAAACTATAGCAATGAGGAGCGTTTAGAAGATATAGGAGATGAAGATTTTGGACAGGTTGAAATTATTAGTTCTGGAAAAAATGTTCTAGATAATTTAAATCAAATATCAAAATCCCCTATAGAAAAGATATGGGAATACATACCGTTTAATTTCAGAGAATCATCAAAAAAATCTAAGTTTTATAAAGCTTTAAGTAGCCGACTAGAATATATAGTTGACGATTCAAATATAAAAAGAGTTTTATCACAATGGGGAGATAGAACAATACAAGAAAAAATACATGATTCCTATAAAGATGTAAATAAGGATTTAAATTTAAATTCTTTAGTACTTTTTTCGGGTGCAAAAGATAAAGAATTTTATCAGATAATGGTTCAATCATACTGCAGAAAGTTTTGTTGTCACTGTAAATGGGAGTATTGTTATAAAGCTAATGGATGTTTGTATTTTGGTGATTATAGTGCTAGCGGTAAATTAAGATGGAAAGAACTTAAGAGCCATTATGAGAATTATTGGGACAGAATTGGATGTGTCCAATTGCCTCACCATGGTTCCAGAAAAAGCTATAATCATGAGATAGCGTTACTTAATGCTTATTTTGTAGTGTCCGCCGGAACAAAAAATACATATCATCATCCACATGCATCTGTTATACGAGATATATTATTTGAGAAAAAATATCCTTTTATAGTAACAGAAGAAAGCGATAGCACTTTTATAACAAAAATTATATTATAAACTTGATGTTTCGTATGATAAAAGAATTGAAATGTTATTTATACTGAAATAAGTAATACTATTCTATTGCGAAGGATAGAATTAATGCAGATATATAAAATTAATTATTATATAGAATTACCTCGTAAATGTTGTTTATTTGATATTTAATGTGAATATGAGTATGGATATGTAGAATTAGTCTAAATCATAAATGTTTATAGTTAACTTCCCATAACGATATAAAATTGTGGTTCGTTATGGGAATAATATTTTAAATGTCAAAATTGCAAGTGTTATCAACTAATGTCGTTAATAAATGAATAACAATCAATAAATAATAATTCAGATTTTTCACTATAGCTATTTATAAACTATATGTTTTATAATTAATATATACATTTAGAGTATAGTTGCTAAAATGCTACTTGCGAATGAAAGCGCTATGTTATTTGCTTATTTATGGAGGTTTAACTATGAGTGTTAATAAGAAAGTTATTACATGGACGCAATTCGAAATATGCAACTCAGATAAAAGAAATGCTTTTGAGTCAATGTGTCGGTTGCTTTTTAAACATACATATTTGAATAATATTAATACTTACCATTCAAATGCAAACAACCCTGGGGTTGAGGTAGAACCTGTCCTGACAGAATCCGGTAAAAGGATAAGCTTTCAATCTAAATATTTTAAAAAATTGGATTCAAGTTGCTATTCACAGATTCAACATTCTGCAGACAGGACTATAAAATTTTATTCAGGAAAATTAGATGTTTTATATTTGTATTGTAATTTGGATTTGACTACAACATCAAAAACATATGTCAAAACGGTGAATGATTTAAAAAATCATGGTATACAATTAGTGCTAATCAGTAATAATACTATACTCGATCAAGTGATTGAAGAGCCTGCAATTGCTTCATATTATTTTTTAACTCATAATCTTGATGAAAACTGGTTTTATGAGAACGTTACAACGAGCCTAAATGCTTTAGGAACAAGATATAACAGTGAATTTAATGTTACAACAACATTAAATCAATATTTAGATTTGTTTTCTTGCAATGAAAATGCAATAAGACTCATAAACAGTAAAAAGCCTGAAGCGATAAAAACGATTAAGAGTCATCGTTGGAAATATAATGAAAATCGCCATTTTATTGATAGTTTATGTCGATTTATAAAAAATCTTGATGATGTTACCATATCAACAATATCAGATTGTTTTGATTGGTCAAACAGAATAAAATCTGAGTTCTCAAATGATTTTGCTCGTATTACTGATAAACTTAATAGCAAATGTAAAGAATTGGACGAATGTGAATCAAGAAAAGAAAAGCAGAAAATAAAACGAGAAATTTGCATTTTACAGGAATTATGTGAATTTGATATGGTTTTGGAATTTGAGCAAATTGAGAAAAATCTTATAAGAAATAAAATGTTAATTGTATCAGGAAATGCTGGTACAGGAAAATCCCAATTATTTGCATTTAATTCAAAAAAAGCTATTCAAAATGGTTTGAATTCGATATTAGTCTTAGGACAAACATTTATTAATAATCAATATGTAGAATCACAAATTTCCAGTATTCTCGGAATAAATTATGAATTTGATGAGTTTCTATATATTATTGAATGTTTAGGAGAAATACATAACCAACCGGTAGTTATCTATATTGATGCAGTAAATGAAAGTAATTACAGAGATATATGGAAAAATGGATTAAGTAGAATTTATAATAAAATTAAAAATCTTAATTATGTCAGATTAGCTGTATCAGTGCGTTCAGGATATGAATCGTTTGTGTTTGATAATAATGTAATAAATTTACAAGCATCTCAAGCAATCACAAATATACATCATACAGGTTTTCAGGAAAACTCAATAGAAGCAGTGAGGGAGTTTCTGAATTTTTATAATATCCCATTTTATCCATCTTTTAGTATCAGTTATGAATTAACAAATCCTCTGTTTTTATTGCTTTTCTGTAAGATGTACAAAAAAGAATATGAAGGAAATAACCTTTTTAATATTTACATGTTGTTTGAGGAATTAATTAATGAAACCAATAACGAATTGCTTAAGGAAAATAACATTCTTATAAATAAAAATATATTAATAAATTTAATATACGAAATAATTAAAATTGAGATAAGCAAAAATGAAAACAACATATCTCAAGAAGATTTACTGCGCTTGGAATTCTGGGAAACTTTTGGATTAAATTCTAATAAAATTAACTCTATCAGGATTATTGAAAAATCGGGTTTGTTAAACTCATTTACGACGAATAATGAGGAGAGATACTATCTGGGATATAATCTTTTAGAAGATTACTTAAGCGCAAGAATGATTGTTGAAACTCATACCGATAAATCTGAATTACGTGAATATATAAAAAATGATATTTTAGGTATAAACGATGGTAAAATTAGTAAACTAAATAACCGGGATCTATTTATAGCTATTTGTAGTTTATTTGCAGAAAAGTATAATGAGGAGTGTATTGACGTTGCAGAAGGTTTAAATGAACATTACTATGTATCATTACTGTATCATTCATATATTAATTCATATAATCTTAGAAAAGCAAATACAATTAATTACAAATACTTTATAGATTTTGTGGATAAGCATCATATAGAACCTAAGATAGTTTTTTCGGTGTTGATTCAAAACAGTACTAAAATTAATCATCCCTTGAATGCAGAATTTCTGCACTCAATTCTAATAAATAAATCTTTAAATGAACGTGACTGGATGTGGACTACATTTATTAATGATATTGATGCTTCACATAGAGTTATCCAACTGATTAATTATTTTAATGAGGGCAACACTCTTAGCGGACTTAGCACAGATAATACGTTTTTGTTATTAATTCTTTTCACTTGGCTGCTTACATCATCAAACAGATATACAAGGGATATAGCATCAAAGGCAATTATAGAGTTGTTGAAAAGTAATTTTCAGCTTTGTCTGCCTTTATTGCAAAAATTTGAATCTGTAAATGATCCATATGTTTTTCAAAGATTATATGGAGTCGCGTTTGGCGCTTGCGTTAAAAGAACATTTGTTTATGAGAATGATTATAAAAATCTGGCAGAATATGTATATAAAAACATATTTTTTCAGAAAGAGGTCTATCCTGATATTCTATTAAGAGATTATGCACGACTGATAATAGAAAGATATTTATTTGAATTTCCTAATTCAATAAGTATAGATATTGATTTAATATCTCCACCTTATAATTCTGAAGCAATTCCAACCGTTGTAAAGGAAGAATACTATAACAATGATATGCTTCAATCCGGCTTTAATATTATTGACTGTTCCATGATACCAGACACAAGGAATACTCCGGGGTTATATGGCGATTTTGGTCGCTATACATTTCAAAGTGCTTTAAATTACTTTGAGAATATATACATCGATAATTTATACCATTACGCCATGCAATATATACGTGATGTGTTAGGTTATAAAAACAGCTATTTTACTGATTATGATTTATGTTCCAGAAGAGCATTTTCTGATAGAAGTAATACAAAGAAATGCGAAAGAATAGGAAAAAAGTATCAATGGATAACTTTTTACAATATACTTGCAAGAGTGTCCGACAGGCACATGCTACATAATTATAACGAACCTTCATCACCATATATTGGTCCTTGGCAAATACATGTTAGAGATTTTGATCCTACGCTTAATTGCAATTTTATTGTTTCTAAGGATTTGCCTGAATTTAACTCGGATGAAGATTATATAGAAGATTTTATTTCAGATAAGTCTGATTTGGGCGTAGCAGAAAAATGGACAAAGAAAAATTGCCAATTATTTAAAAATCATTCTAAAAAATTAATTTTAAGAGATTTAAGTGATATTCAATGGGTGAAACTATTCTCTTACGATAAGGTAGAAAATAAAGATGATAATTACGAAGGTCCTTATTTTTACACAGGAAAACAAGATATTTGGCTTAAATCCGACGGGTATTTTGTAAATAAAAAACAATTTACAAATATTAAAAATGCAATATCTAATCACAGAATAAGTGGTGAATGACTATCAGGAGGTTTTAATATTACTAGCTTGTTTCTGAGAGAGTATCCTTGGTCAATATCTTACCATACATTAGATAATGATAGTTGGTCAGATTATAATATTTATACCGGTGAAGAAAAAGAAGTAACTTATGAAGGGGAAGAATTAGATTACTCGAAATTAGAAGAAGGAGTTTTACAATTTTACAAAAAAGTTTGTAGTGGTAAAGAAAAAATCAAAAAATCCATTGCAAAAGTAATATCATCATATTCAAATCTTGCATGGGAATCAGAATATGATGCATCACAAGATGAAACAACAAGTTTTTTACTACCATGTGAGGAACTTATTAAATATTTAAAACTAAACTTTAAGGAATATGATGGTTGCTTTTATAGCGGTGAAACTCTGGTGTCACATTATATATCAACAGGCATAGATTCTTACGCACTAATATTCCGAAAAGATTATTTAGACAAATTTATCAAAGAAAATAATCTTGTGCTTTTCTGGGAATATTATGGTGAAAAACAATTCTTTTATGAAGGACACAATCAGTATTGGCAAGAATGGAATGGTATACTTTACTTAGAGGATAACGAAATAAAAGGCTCTATAGGATGTAAAAATATCTAGATTGTAAAGCAAAGGCGGAGAATGAAAATTCTTTGCCTTTACTGTATATATATATACCAAAGAAATCGTTTGTTAAAAAACTACATCAAGTGTGGTGAAAATTCTATACTAAAATTTTAGAATAGAGTAGAATAAATTGTAGAAATGTGTTATAATTTCACAAAAGGGAGATAATTATGTATTCTTTATTTGAAAATATATGTTTGTAAAGTGTTAATTGAGTTTAGGTGTTCCAGTAATTATAAGGTATATATTAGAGAAACTTGAAATGTAAGAGACACATTTGATAAATCATATTATAAAGTCACTTTTAAAACATAGTTAAGTAAAAGGGTAAATATAGAAGGAGTTTATTTTGGAAAATAATTATGGTCAATTAAGCAGGGATGATATAATTAACGAGCTTAATTCAAATAAAGGGTTTAAAATATTTATTGGTGACGGACTAGATGATACTGTACAGAAACATATTAAGTATTCATCGTATGACATTACTCCCAGTATAGTAGCATTATCATCTAAAACCGGGATGCTTGAAAAAGTATATAAAAACAAAAGTCCGTTAATAAATAGTTACTATATTTATGTGAAACCAAAAGATACCGTTTTAATCGTTAGTAACGAGTGTGTTTGTTTACCTAACTATATTTCCGGATATGTAACTTCTAGGGTATCTAATGTAGTACATGGCTTTGGTCATATCAGTACAACAATTGATCCAACATGGTCCGGAGGGTTACTTATTGCATTAAGTAATCCCTCAAACCGTGCTATAAAAATAGAAGTGGGAATTTCATCTGTAGAAAATGAAAGCGGCGAATTGGAAGATATTAAAACATCTCAGACTCTTGTCACTTTAACTTTCCATTATCTTCATTCGGTATATACCGGTGATGTTATTGAATATAAAAGTATGCGGATTGATTTATTAAAAGAAATTGAGTACAGAAAAAGAAAAGGTATTAGAGCGTTACTAAGAAAATGTTTTTACAGAAAAAGATGCAAATTTACGGATTACTTTTTTGAATATATAAAAATACTGGATAATATTACTGAACCTGAAAAAAGTTGGAATAAATTCATAGAAGAGTTTGGTTTTGTATACAACAAGCAAGCAGAAAATAAATCTGCTTATGATTTCGTTGCAAAAGAGAATGTATTTAATAAGATAAAGCATTTTTATATAAATCATAAAGGGTCTATATGGATGTTTATAATACTACTAATAATATCAATATTATTTTTATGTGGAATAATTAATAAAGATTTATTTGAGTTAATCATGATTTTTATTAAATGACTAATAGGAGAAAATATATATGTGTTGTGAAGAACGTCGAAATAATATGAAAAATATTATGACACAAAATGAAGATTTTATTATTATTGGGTTGACGGGAAGAACAGGTTTAGGGTGTACGGATGCTGCAAAAATCTTTGCCAGCAGTTTTAAGGAGTTGGAATTTCCTCAAATAACTGCCGGTGCTGATGGCTTTAAAGATGATACAGAGAGAGATTTGCGAATAATAGAACGTTACGCTAGTGAACATTGGATTAGATTTGATATAATAAACAGCAGAACAATCATAAGCTCTTTTTTATTAGAAAATATCAATGAGTTTTATGAGAAAATAATTATAAAAAATAGCAAATTTGAAGAATTCTTTAGTGAAAACACAACTGTTAAGGAAACATCAGAGCTTTCAGATGACAAAAAAGTTAATATGATGTCTGATTATATTTATGATAGGATAAAAGAAAAGCTTGAGAATGATATTTCTAAACTAGATATCAGTTTAAATAAACTCAAAATTTATGAATTAGATAGTTTTAAGAACTTTATAGATGATAATAAATTGTCTGTTGAAAAGATTGAAAGCGCAGATTATACTCAGATAGCAAATTTAGTAGATGAAATATCAACATTATATACTTCTGAAAACGATGAATCATCAAGAAGCAGATATATAGAAGAAATTGAAAGTTTACTCAATATTATATCATTGTTAACAGCAAAAAAAATAATAAATGATAGTAAAAAGGAAGAATTCTGGGGAACTATATCAATAATAAATAATATTGTTGATGGTGCCGGTGATAATAGTCACGAAAAATTACAAGGGTTTTATAATCATAGAAATTTGTATTCTTTTGTTTTTGCAAAAACACTAATGCCATGTATCGGGGATTGTATTTATGATTTTATAAATTATTTTGATTTATCTTACACAAAGTTATTTCAAAAATTTGGAAACAGTATCAGACGATACGGCAAAATTGTTTGGAATGCAGATACTGAAACAAGCGATATATTTTCTATACCAAAAAGAATAGTTAAGTTTATTAAAGCATTAAGACATCCTTTTTCTAAAAAAATAAAAGTTAATAGGTCTGTTCGTATAGCTATAGACTCCATAAAAAGTGTATTTGAAGCAAACTATTTAAGAGAAAGATATTCATCTTTTTATTTATTTGCTATTTCGTCAGATGATAAAATAAGGCAGGATAGATTAATGAAAAAGAATCTAACCTATGAGGATATAAAATATATAGATTGGAATGAATATTCTTCTGAAGGATATAAAGTATATATAAAAACTCAAGATAAATCTGATAAGTATGAAAAAAAGTTTCGAGAAAATATAGATAAAAATAATGATATTTATTTTGATGAAACAAGAAAATATGCTTATGAAAATCAGTTGCAACAATTTTATTTACAAGATGTAGCAACAAGTATAGAAAATGCAGATGCTTTTATATCTAATAATCACACAGATTATATAGATAAAAATATGGAGCTGCGTTGGTCTATAGTAAGAAACATATGTTTAATAATGTTTCCCGGGTTGATTATGCCAACGCCTATAGAAAGATGTATGCAAATTGCATTTTCTGCAAAATGTAATTCAGGTTGTTTATCACGTCAGGTTGGTGCTGTTGTTACTGATAAAGATTTTAATATTCTTTCAATTGGGTGGAATGATGTTCCATGTGGGGATATTTCATGTTCAAGGAAAAATCTTGTTGATCTTTGTAAATTGGAAGATAGAAAGGCTTATTCGAACTATGAATTATCAAATCCTGAATTCAGAGAACGAATCAAAAACTATAGATATAGAGAGGCGATGCTAAGGAATAAACTTATCGGATTACCTTTGAGATATTGTTTTAAAGATATACATATGGATGAAAAGAATCCAATGCGTTCAAGAGCAATGCATGCTGAAGAAAAAGCATTAGCGAACTGTGGTGATCGTTGTCAAGGAGGATATTTATTCACAACATCAAGTCCATGTGAAATGTGTTCTAAAAATGCAAAAAATCATCAAATTAAGAGAATTTATTATATTGAGTTATATCCGGGAATTTCTGAAACACAATATAGCGATTCAGGAGATAAAAGTAATAGAGCAGAACATATATTGTTCACTGGAGCAGTTGGTCGTGCATATATGCAAATGTATACACCAATCATGCCGCAAAAAGATATATTGGAATCACTAGGTATTTATGACTGGTTTATGAAAAAAGAATAGCTAATAAATATAAGAAGAACTATTTAATATAGTTTTTATGTAATTGTTTGAAATGATATTAATTACTATTTCCCTACACTCGCCAGAGCGCATGACTGTTAATCATGATGTCACTGGTTCGAGCCCAGTTGGGGGAGCCATAACAGAGTAGTTTTTATAGCTGCTCTGTTTTTTTGTTATCTAAAAGTTTGTCTAAATTACTATGGCTCTATGTCAATAGTTGGGGTAAACCCGAAAAAGAAGAATTGAAATGAACAAGCGATAGTAAATCAAGCTATCGCTTGTTTTTGCATTTGGTGAGAAAACATATGTAAAATACGGTTACGGAAACGCTTAAAATTTCTGTAACCATAAGCATTACGCTTAAGTACCTTAATCTTGTTGTTGCAGCCTTCGGTAAAACCGTTGGTGATAGCAGAAGAAAAAGAATTCAGAATACCCGGAAGCCAATTGAGCATAGAGTTAGCACATTTTACAAATTGTGCAATACCACAGTCTAAAGCAGAATTTATCCAATCAGAAAAAGCTGTTTTTGCAGACTGTCGATCTTTGCAATCAAGAATTTTAAGGAAATCCTCTTTGTAAAAATGAGCAGTAGAAAGAGTTGGAGAAGTAAAAAGCATAACATTTACCTGTTGTTTTTGTTCGTCAGAAAGGAGGTCAAATCTTTTTAGTAAAAGCTGTCTTGATTGCTTGAAGTATCTGCGATGAGATTTGCTGAATTTCTTTTGTTCTTGTTTGCGAACAGCCTCAAAAGCCCAGATAACTTGCCGTATCCAATGGTATTTATCAACAACCTGTGAGGCATTTTTAAACCAGACAGAAGAAATATTAGAGTAGGGTTTCCACATATCACTGATAAAAAACTGAACCTTGTCACGCTGTGACTTATCAAAATGGTTAAAATACTCAGTTAGGAAATGCGCATATCTTTTTGGAAGAATGTCCAAAACAACCTTGTTGACAGGATCGGTGAGAATACATTGATACTTTTCACTGTTCGTATTGCCTTTAAATTCATCAATAGAAATAGCAGATGGGAGCTTTTTAGGAGCGTAGGAAACTAAATCAAAAACCCTGATTACGGAGCTTACAGAGAGGTTAACTTCTCTTGCAACGCTTGAAAAAGAAACTTCATTTCTCAATTTGTCAATGATATACAAAGACAATCTGTTAGTCATACGATGATAACGAGGGAGGAAATCGACATTTTCAGGGAAACTCTTGCCACAGGAGCAACGATATCGACGCTTATAAAGATGAATAAAGATGTGCTTGCCAAAGGCAGGAATATCCTTTATATGCTGTTCACGATAATCGTGAACCTTATCAGTTAAATTGCCACAGCAAGGACATTTGTGAGGTTTTCGCTTTAACCGGCAGTTAATATGGATTGAATTATCAATTTCTTCAATTTTTTCTATATCAACATCTTGCAATCCTAAGAGTTTTTCAGTAAAATATTTGTAGAGCATATTTGTTCCTCCGTTTCTGGTTTCTAGTCAATTCTATTTTAACGGATTTTAGACAAATATGCTCTACTTTTTTTAAAATTATTTTTGTAGGATCTATTTGTTACCCCAACATTTATTATAGAGCCTATTTTTATTAAAATATGTTGAGACAAGATTTATATCAATTAAATTTTTGTTATAAATACTTTCATAATCTACAACAATCGGTGCTATTACTTGCTTATTATTTACGGATAAATCAACCAATGCAATAACTCTATGGGTGCTGTACCTGCTCGTTTTATCAGTAAAATCAGGGGCAACAATAACCATAAGCGGATCAGAAATTTTATTATAAATTTGCTTAACAGCATTGAAGCCTAAATTATGATAATTAGTATTTTTATTGTACCGCCCCTCATTTTTCGCCCTCGCTTCTGATACAGCAACAGAATATATATGTTTTTTCGTCATCGCAACAGGCAGCGAATTAAATCCAATATCCTGTAACACCTTTGGGGTTCTGCCCATAATAACAACATCATCTGAATTGTATGTGTTATTCTCTATTTGGTCAACTTTCTCCTCAAAATCATTTTGCATTATATTTTCATCCGCCGAATACCCTGCATCACCGCTATTAGCAAATACAACATCTTTCCTGTCAATGTCCGG
>OLWA01000661.1_pt1 | contig 41225 bp, 31 predicted proteins | sample 1673251 | NCBI WGS metagenome assembly OLWA01 (sample SAMEA3178937, study PRJEB25190) | human gut metagenome | biome: human gut; feature: human-associated habitat; material: faeces | place: Austria | collected 2013 | reverse complement strand
TGGAGCGAAGCGAGTATTTTCGTGCCGCTTTGCGGCACGAAAATAACGGCATTATCTCAGGCTGTCGAGAAAAGCCGACGGCTTTTTCGACAGCCTGAGAGCGGCTTCACGCCGCTCTTTTTATCCGCACAATGGCCCGGCTCAGCAGGAACACCGCCAGATTTACCAGCACCACCGTGGCACCCACCGGCGTGCTCCACAGATAGGAGCCGGTCAGCCCCACGCAGAAGCACACCACGCTCAGTCCCGCCGCGCACAGCACCACGCCCCGGAAGCTCCGCAGCAGGTTCATGGCGGTGAGCGCGGGGAAGATGATGAGGCTGGAGATCAGCATGGCACCCATCATACGCATACCCAGCACGATGGTCAGTGCCGTCAGCACCGACAGCACGGTGTTGTACAGCCCCACCCGCACGCCGGTGGCGCGGGCGAAGCTCTCGTCAAATGTAATGGCGAACAGCCGGTGATAGAACAGCACGTACAGCACCAGCACCGCCGCGCACAGAAGGACGCTCAGCGTCACGTCCGCCCTGTCCATGGCGAGGATGGAGCCGAACATGAAGCTGTCCACATCGGTGGTCATGCCGGTGGTCAGGCTAGTGACCACCACGCCGATGGCGAGGGCGGACGCGCTGACCACGGCGATGGCGGCGTCCGCGCCCATGCGGCTCCTTTCCGTCATCCGCAGCAGCCCCAGCGCGGCGAGGATCACCACCGGGATAGACACCGGCAGCGGTGCCCAGCCGCAGGCCAGTGCGATGCTCAGTGCGCCAAAGGACACGTGGCTCAGCCCGTCGCCGATCATGGAATAGCGTTTCAGCACCAGCGGTACGCCCAGCAGCGCGGCGCACAGTGCCACCAGGATCCCCACCACGAACGCCCGCAGGATGAACGGATAGGTGAACATCTCCCACAGCAGACTCATACGCCACCTCCAAACCGCTTGCCCCACGGGGAGGCAAGGTATTCCGCCGCCGTGCCCCAGAACCACTGCCTGTGACCGGCGTGGAGGATACGGTCCGCGTACCGCAGGGCACTTTGCATATCGTGTGTCACTGTGACGATGGCGATACCCTCCGTTCTGTTCAGATACTCCAGCGTGCGGTACAGCTCCTGCGCCGCCGCCGGGTCAAGACCCGTCACCGGCTCGTCTAATATCAGCAGCTCACCGGCGGCGCACAGTGCGCGCGCCAGCAGCACGCGCTGCTGCTGCCCGCCGGACAGCTCCCGGTAGCAGCGATCCTTCAGCTCCAGCACGCCCAGCTTGCCCATGTGCATCAACGCCTGGGACTTCTCCTTGGGCGTGTAGAAGAACCGCAGCCCCTTCCCGCTGAGGAAGCCGCTCTGCACCACCTCCGTCACCGTGGCGGGGAAGTCCTTCTGCGCCTTCGTCTGCTGAGGCAGATAGCCGATGGCACCCGCCCGCAGGGACGGAGCGCGGACGATCTCGCCGCTCATGGGGCGCAGCAGCCCCAGCAGGCTTTTAATAAGCGTGGACTTGCCGCTGCCGTTTTCGCCCACGATGCACACATAGTCGCCGCTGCACACCTGAAAGCTCAGGTGCTCCCATACGCTCTTGCCCTCGTAGCCCAGCGTCACGTCCCGGCAGTCCAGCAGTATTTTTTTCTCCTGCGCCATCAGGCAAGTCCCTCCTTCAGTGCCGCCGCGTTGGCGGTCATCAGACTGATATAGGTGGCTCCGCCGTCGAATTCCCCGCGGCTCACCGTCTGGCAGGAGTGGAACGTCCGCACCTGTGCGCCCGTGGTCTCCGCGATGGCGTTTGCCGCCTTCCGGCTGCTCAGCTCGATGGTATACACCACCGGGATGCGCTGCTCATTCACCAGATCAATGAGGTATTTCAGCGTGGCGAGGGACGGCTCCGTGTCCCCGGCGCAGCCGTGGAACGCCGCCCGGTAGTCCAGCCCGTACTCCCGGCAGAAATACAGCAGCGGGAACCTGTCGCCGAACACCACCAGCCGCCGTGTGCCGCCCTCCACGATCTCCCGGAACGTGCCGTCCAACGCTTGCAGCTGCACCAGATACGCCTCCAGCCGCGCCCGGTATCCGTCGGCGTTGTCCGGGTCGGCTTGGCACAGCGTATCGCACAGAGCGCGGCACAACGCCATGGCGTTCACCGGCGACGTCCAGATGTGCTCGTCATACTCGATCTCCTCCTCGTGTCCGTCGTGGAGATGCCCGTCATGCTCGTCGTGCTCGTCATGGTCGTCATGGTCGTCGTGGTCGTCGTGGTCGTGACCGCCCTGCATCCCCTCGGCGAACTCCTCGGCGCGTGTCTCCACGCAGTCCATCATCGCCAGCCGGTAGGGGATGTTCTCCCCGGCGGCGGACAGGATGTCCTCCACCCATGTTTCGCTCTCGCCGCCGTTGTAGACAAAGACCTCCGCCTCGCTGATGGTGATAACGTCCAGCGGCGTTGGCTCAAAGCTGTGGGTCTCCCGTCCGGCGGGCACCAGTAGCGTCACGTCCACGTCCTCGCCGCCGATCTGCCGCACGAAATCGTAATAGGGGAACAGGGTGCACACCACGCGCAGCCGGCCGCTGTCCGTCCCCGCTCTGGGTGTGCAGGCGCAGAGCGACACCGCCAGCGCGACAGCCGCCGCCAGTGCGGTAAAACGCTTCATGCTCCCCACCTCCTTGCCGATCATAAATCACAGTGAAGTATCATACCGTGACGCCCTGCGCTATGGTATGCTCCGCCAGCTCTCCCTCGACCTTGCCGGACGAGAAAAACGGCGATACAGTATAATAGTCGCCTTGCGGCTATTATATCACGTCTTCCGCAAAAAGGGAAGTGGCACCGCCGCGCCGTTTGCTCCGGCGCATAACGACCTATCGACAAACGACATCTTAACGCGAGGCGAAATTTTTCTTGTAAAGAAAAACGCGAAAAAACGACAGAAAACACGCCAAAAATCCCAGAAAATACTGAAAATAAACGGGTCAAAAAGTGCGAAAATACGACGAGACACATATTGTTAACGCTAAGATAATGTTAAAATTATATAAATATGCGTTAATTTTTCATTAAAAATGCTAATTGAACCACCCAAGGGTTTACGGTGTACTTTTCCTTAGTCCGCAGGAATACTTGCGGACGTCTCCACAGGAGAAAAAAATAAAGGAGAGAAATCATGGAAGAAAGAAAAGGCTTTGGAACCAATTTTGGTTTCCTGATGGCGTCTGTCGGCTCGGCGGTCGGTCTGGGTAATATCTGGGGCTTCCCCAATAAAATGGGAGCCTCCGGTGGCTTCACGTTCCTTATCGTCTATCTGATCCTGGCAGTGCTCTGCGGCTTCATCATGGATACGCTGGTGGCTCTGATGGCCGGTCTGTGCGTGATCCCCGGCCGCTTTGCCCTGGACCCCACCGGCTCTCTGGGCGGCCCCAAGCTGCTGTTCGTCACCATGCAGAACGTGTTCAGCCGCATGGGTCCCATCGGTGCCATCTTTGGCATCCTGTTCTATCTGCTGGTGGTGTTCGCCGCCATCTCCTCCTCTATCTATCTGCTGGAGGCAGTCGTGGCGCACTTCGTGGACAAGGCGCGTGACGCCGGCAAGGGCGACAAGCGCAAAAGCCCACCGCCCTTCGGGGCGGCGGGTTTTTTCCTTTCTCCTATGCACTGCACCGCACCGGTATGACTGTTAAGAGAATGGCAAATTTGTTTCCTGTGGAGTAATTACTACCAGAACCATTCGGGAAAACTGGCGAACGCCTGTCGTTGCATCGGGGTTTTGTGTTAAAAATTGATAAAACACCCGTAAAATTTACCGCGTTCCGTGTTCATAGAATGTTAAAAGTGTACAATACAACGCTTGATTTTTATAAAAACTGCTAATTGCGGGTGGAATAATAATCCTGTATACTTTTTTTAGGTACTCTTAACGGGAAAAATATCTCGCTGGGCGGCACCTGCGGAGCATGGCGGTGCTCCGGGTCGTTTCCTGTCAATAGACAAGCGGCGGCGAAGTAAGTGGCCTTCCCGGAAACGTGAAGGCGAAAATCTGTTAAGGAGAGAAAATATGGAAGAAAGAAAAGGCTTTGGAACCAATTTTGGTTTCCTGATGGCAGCCGTCGGCTCCGCAGTGGGTCTCGGCAACATCTGGGGCTTCCCCAATAAGATGGGAGCCTCCGGCGGTTTCCTGTTCCTCATCATCTATCTGCTTTTGGCGGTGTTCTGCGGCTTCATCGTCATGGTGGGTGAGCTGGCACTGGGTCGTAAGACCCACCACGGTGCCGTGGGTGCGTACAAGGCACTGTCCAAGAAGTTCAAATGGATGGGCTGGCTGGGCATCCTGTCCGCGTTCTTCATCCTGTTCTTCTACTGCGCGCTGGGCGGCTACTGCATCAAGTACGTGGTGCTGAACGTGGGTGACCTGTTCCACGCCGGCTTCGGTGCCAACGTCATGGCGGAGGCAGCGGCAGCCAACGACACCTCCGTCGGTCACGAGGTGTTCTGGGGCTTCATGGCGAATCAGGGCGAGGCGATCCTCTACGGTCTGATCTTCGTCGCCATCACCATGCTCATCGTCCTCGGCGGCGTCGGCGGCGGTATCGAGAAGGTCTGCTCCATCGGTATGCCCGCGCTGTTCGTCATGCTGCTCATCTGCATCGTCCGCGCCTGCACGCTTGAGGGTGCTGTGGACGGTCTGAAGTATATGTTCGTTCCCGGCTGGGCAGTTGCCAACGGCGTCATCAAGGAGGCACCCTCCTTCTTCGAGGTGCTCTCCACCGCCGGCGGTCAGATGTTCTTCTCCCTGTCCCTGGGCATGGGTGCCATGATCACCTACGGCTCCTATCTGGATAAGAAGGAGAACCTGCAAAAGAACGCCATCCTCATCATCGTCATGGATACGCTGGTGGCTCTGATGGCCGGTCTGTGCGTTATCCCCGGCCGCTTCGCCCTGGATCCCTCCGGCTCTCTGGGCGGTCCGACCCTGCTGTTCGTCACCATGCAGAACGTGTTCAACCGCATGGGCTCTCTGGGTCCCATCTTCGGCATCCTGTTCTATCTGCTGGTGGTGTTCGCCGCCATCTCCTCCTCCATCTCCTTGCTGGAGGTCATCGTGGCGCACTTTGTGGATAAGGCTCGTATCGCCGGTAAGGGCGACAAGCGTAAGCCCTACACTCTCATCGCCGCGGCTTGCGTGGGCGTGGGCTGCATCCTCGTCTGCGCCGACGCGCTGGGCACCTCCGGTATCGCACCGGCAAACCTCTTGGGCATGACCGGCGACCTACCCGGGTGGTCGGCTGACTGGCTGGACTTCTGGGATATGCTGTCCGAGGGTATTATGATGCCCCTTGGCGCAATGCTGATGTCCCTGATGATCGGCTGGGAGATCGGCCCCGACGTGGTCAAGGAAGAGTGCGAGGCGTCCGGTCACGCCATGGGCGGCTACGGCTTCTTCAAGGTCTGCGTGAAGTTCATCACCCCGCTGATCATGGTGCTCGTCCTCTACGGACAGATCAAATCGTTCTTCTAACGAAAAGCATAAGAAAACACCGGAGCGTTTGCTCCGGTGTTTTTTTATGCGACGGTGATGTGCCGGGCATCGCAGTCCCGCAGAGCCACCACCGTGTCCAGCACGCCGTAGGCGGCGATACCGCCCCACGGCCCCCGGTGCAGCGCGGTGACGGTGCTGCCGACGGTCAGTCCCAGCTCCTGCATACGCCGCTGCTTGTGGGGCGGGAGCTGCAGCGAGGTCACGTGGCAGCTGTCCCCCGGCACCAGCGCGTCCAACGTCTCCGCCATGGGCGACGCCCCCTTTCCTTCGTGCCTATGTCAGTCTATGCGCCCGGTCACTTCAGGGTGATGCTGTTGTGCAGCACCGTGGTGCTGTACAAAAACAGCACGTCCGCCCCCTGGGGGAACGACACCACCCGCTGCAGCGCGTCCGACGCGATATACCGTATATCCACGGCGTAGACCGTGCCGTAGCCCTCCGCCAGCAGGGGGATAAGGCTGCTGCCGAAGGAATCCCGGAACACCACGAGGACGCGCTCCCTGTCCGCCGCCGGATTCTCGATCCGCAGCAGCGACCGGCTCCCGCTGAGGAACAGGTCGTAGGGCGCGTCCTGCGCCGCCGCGTAGTCGTACACGCCGCCCGTGCTGTCCGTCTCATAGTTATAGACGGTACAGCCCTCCAGCGTGGGGGGGGTCAGATAGGACAGCACGTCCGGCTGCAACGCTTCCTCCGTTTTCCCCCAGTAGCTGCCGTGGAACTCCCCCTCCAGCGCGCACAGCGTCTCCTCCGCCGTCTCCGGTGCCGCCGCGCCCATAGCGCGCAGCAGCGTCTCCGCCACGGGGCGCAGCTGCTCCTGCCGCCAGTGGGGGTCGGTGCGGTAGTAGTCCTCCAGCGTCAGCAGCGGCGCGATGTCCACCGCCTCCGCGTCCAGCCGCTCTGTCAGATAGGCGGACGTCTCCCGCGCCCCGGCGGGGACGTAGCCCTCCGGCGGCACGGTGAACTCCGCCTTGTCGGGCACCACCGCCAGATAGACACTGTGCCCCTCCGGGAAGTATTTCTCCAGCAGATGACGGAACCGGTGCACGGCGAAATCCAGCGATTTCCCGTCCCACGGTGCGTCCGTGGCGGCACCGTAGCCCCTGTATACGTACACCGCCGTTTTCTCCGTCCCCGTGTCCTGGGGCGGCTTCCGGGAGGAGGGCAGCAAGGCAGCGGCTATGAGCATAGCCGCTGCCAGGAGCAGAAACGCGGTGCGCTGTACCGCACGCATCACAGAATAGCCTCGTCGTAGGCGGGCTGCACGCCGCACATACCGTTGAGCACGCTGACGAACTGATCCACCAGATCCTCGGCACCGAACACGGATACCACGTACTCGCCCACCACGATCACCGCCACCTTGTCGGGGAAGCCGCACATCCACTGCCGCTGCTGGATGTTGTCCCGCAGCTGGGTCGCCAGCGCGGCGGGGTCATCGGTGCAGTGATAGGCGGCGGCGGTAAAGGTATTGGCGTTCATCATGTGCACGAGGGACGCCGCCTGATCCACCTTCGCCGTCTCCGGCAGACCGAGGGCACTGTCCACGGCGGCGCGGTCGCTCAGATCGTACACGCCGGGGGCGTCCTCCTTGCTGTTCGCCTCGGAGTAGTCGCCGCCGGAGGCGGGGAACTTCTCCTCGTCGGTATAGCTGTTCCACACCTTCTCCAGCAGCTCCAGCGCGCTGGTGGGGGCGTAGGGCTGGTCGCCGTTGCCGCCGTTGTTCTTATTGCCGCAGGCGGCGAGACTCAGTGCCAGCACGGCGGCAAGCACAAGGGAAATGATTTTTTTCATAGTGTAGTTTCCTCCTGAAATGGGTTTCTGTCCATTGAGACGGAGCGCGGCGCGATTTGGTTCCATGAAAATCTTTCCGCGTTTACAGACAGCTCTGGTCGAAGCCGTAGGGCAGCAGCTCCCGCAGCGCGAATTTCCGGCTCTCGCCCTTCCTGTTCAGGCAGATGACCGTCAACTCCGGCGCGAACTCCATCATCACCTGCCGGCACGTGCCGCAGGGCACACAGTAGCCGTCGCTGCGCCCGGCGATCACAAGGGTATCGAACTCCCGGTGCCCCTCGCTGACCGCTTTGAATATGGCGGTTCGCTCCGCGCAAACCGTCGCGCCGTAGGCGGCGTTCTCCACGTTGCAGCCGGTGAACACTGTGCCGTCCTTACACAGCAGTGCCGCGCCCACCGGGAAGTGGGAATAGGGCACGTATGCCCGCTCCAGCATGGCAACCGCCAGTTCGCAAAGCTGTTTTTCCGTCATGGTGCGTCCTCCTTATGGTTTCCGTTTTTTGGTAGCTTTATACGTCAGCTCAACTCCGCCTTACCGGTGTAAAGCTGATAATACTTGCCCTTCTGCGCCAGCAGCTCCTCGTGGTCGCCCCGTTCAATGATCCGCCCGTGCTCCAGCACGAGGATCGCCTTGCTGTTGCGAACGGTGGACAGCCGGTGGGCGATCACGAACACCGTCCGCCCTTCCATCAGGGAGTCCATGCCCTTTTCGATAAGGTTCTCCGTCCGCGTGTCGATGGAGCTGGTGGCTTCGTCCAAAATCAGCACCGGCGGGTCGGACACGGCGGCGCGTGCGATGGCGAGCAGCTGCCGCTCCCCTTGGCTGAGACTGCCGCCGTCGCCGGTGATGACCGTGTCATACCCTTGGGGCAGATGGCGGATGAAGCCGTCGGCGTTGGCGAGCTTGGCGGCGGCGCGCACCTCCTCGTCCGTGGCGTCCAGACGTCCGTAGCGGATGTTGTCGGCGATGGTGCCGGTGAACAGATGGGTGTCCTGCAAAACCATGCCCAGCGAGCGGCGGAGGGAGTCTTTCTCGATGTCCTTCACGTTGATGCCGTCGTAGGTGATGGTGCCCTCCTGCACGTCGTAAAACCGGTTGATAAGGTTGGTGATGGTGGTCTTACCCGCGCCGGTGGAGCCTACAAAAGCGATCTTCTGCCCCGGCTTGGCGAACAGGGACACATCGTTCAGCACCGTCTTTTCCCCGTCGTAGGAGAACGTCACGTGGTCGAACCGCACGTCGCCCCGCAGCTCCACCAGCGTGCCGTCGGGCTTTTTCCACGCCCAGCAGCCGGTACGCTGCGTCGTCTCGGTGAGAGTATCGCCGTTCTTCTCCACCCGGACGATGATGGTCTTGCCCTCGTCCACCTCCGGCTGGGCTTCCATGACGGCGAAGATACGCTCCGCGCCGGCGATGGCGGCCAGCAGCACGTTCACCTGCTGGCTCACCTGCGTGATGGGCTGGCTCACCTGCTTTACATACAGCAGATACGCGCCCAGCGACCCCACGTCGAACATACCGCCGATGGCGAGGAGCCCACCCACGCAGCACGTCACGGCGTAGTCGATACGGGACAGGTTCGCCATGGCGGGCATCATGGCACCGGAATAGGTCTGCGCCGCCGTGGCGGCGTCCCGGTATGCGCCGTTCAGCCCGGAGAACTGGGAGATCGCCTTGCTCTCGTGGTTAAAGACCTTGATGACCTTCTGCCCCTCCACCATCTCCTCGATATAGCCGTTCATGGCACCCAGTGCCCGCTGCTGGTTCTGGAAGCTGACGCGGCTCTTGCCGCCCACGCCCTTGACCACCAGCAGCATCAGCACCAAAAAGGCAAAGGTGATCAGCGTCAGCACCCAGTTCATATACAGCATCATAGCAACAATGCCGATAAACGTCAAGGCGCAGGACACTACGCTGGCGAAGCTGGAGTTGATCATCTCCGACACGGTGTCCATGTCGTTGGTGAACCGGCTCATCAGATCGCCGGACTGGTGCGTGTCGAAGTACCGCAGGGGCAGCGACTGCAATTTGTCGAACAGATCCTGCCGCAGCTGCGCCACCGTCCGCTGGGAGATATGCACCATAATGCGGGCATAGGCATAGGAGCACACGCCCGACAGCAAAAACGCGCCCAGCAGCAGTGCCAGCATCCTGGCAAGCCCCGGAAAATCGCCGGGGATAATATAATCGTTGATAATGGGCTTGAGCAGATAGCTGCTCATCACGGAGGCGGCGGAGCTGACCACAAGGCACACGAACACCAGCACCAACGCCGCCTTGTAGCGTCCGATATAGCGCAGCAGCTTCTGCACCGTGCCCTTAAAGTCCTTGGGCCGCTGGAAGCCGTGGCCCTGAGGCCCCGGACCGTGCCCGCGCTGGGGACGTCTGGATTCAGCCATCAATGCTCACTCCTTCCTGCTGGGAGCGGTAGACCTCCCGGTAAATGTCGCTCTTTTCCATCAATTCCTCGTGGGTGCCCATGGCGGTCACGCGCCCGTCGTCCATCACCAGAATCAACTCGGCGTCCATGACGGACGTGACCCGCTGGGCGATAATGAGCTTCGTGGTGCCGGGCAGTGCCGTTTTCAGCGCACTGCGTATCTTGGCGTCCGTGGCGGTGTCCACCGCGCTGGTGGAATCGTCCAGAATCAAAATTTTCGGCTTACGCAGCACCGCCCGCGCAATGCACAGCCGCTGCTTCTGCCCGCCGGAGACGTTGGTGCCGCCCTGCTCGATATACGTGTCGTAGCCGTCGGGCATCTTCTCAATGAACTCGTCGGCGCAGGCGAGACGGCAGGCGTTCTCGATCTCCGCGTCGGTGGCGTTCTCGTCGCCCCAGCGCAGGTTCTCCCGTATGGTGCCGGAGAACAGCGTATTTTTTTGCAGCACCATGGCGCAGCCCCGCCGGAGGGCTTCCATGGTGTACTCCTTGACATTGTGCCCGCCCACATAGACGCCGCCGCTGTCCACGTCGTACAGCCGCGGTATCATGCTCACCAGCGTGGTTTTGGCACTGCCGGTGCCGCCTAAAATACCCACTGTGGCACCGCTGGGCACCGTGAAGCTCACGTCCTCCAGATTCCATGCCTCCGCCGTGTCGTGGTACTTGAAGTACACATGGTCGAACCGCACGGAGCCGTCCTCCACCGTCAGCGCGGCGTCGGCGTCCTTATCGGTAATGCGCGGCTCCTCGTCCAGCACCTCCACAATGCGCTTGCCGCAGGCGATGGCGCGTGTCAGCAGCATCAGCACCATGGACACCATCATCAGCGACATCAAGATCTCACTGACGTAGGTGAAGAACGCGATCAGATCGCCGGACAGCAGGGAGCCTTCCCACACATAGTGGCCGCCGATCCACATGACCGCCGTGATGGTGCCGCCCATGAGCACCATCATCACCGGCATGAACAGCACCACGAAGCCGAAGGCGCGCTCCGCCATGCCCCGCAGCTTTTCACTGCGCCGGCGGAACTTCTCCTGCTCCTGCTCCTCCCGGACGAAGGACTTCACCACGCGGATGGCGTTCAGATCCTCCTGCACCACAAGGTTCACATCATCGGTGGCACCCTGCAGGGAGGTGAAGAACGGTCCCACCCGCTTGATCACGATGAGCACCGCCGCGACCAGCAGGGGAATGACCACCAAAAACACCTGACTGAGCCGTGCGCTGATGAGCAGAGCCATCACCAACGCCGTCACCAGCATGGTGGGGGCGCGCACCAGCATACGCATCCCCATGAACGTGGTCATCTGCACCGACGCCACGTCGTTGGTCAGCCGCGTCACAAGGCTGGCGGTGGAAAAATGCTCAATGTTGGCGAAGGAAAACCGCTGCACCTGCTCATACTCCGCCTGACGGAGCGACGCGCCGAAGCCCATGGCGGCTTTGGCGGCCAACGCCGCCGCGCCCACGCCACAGGCGAGAGCCAGCAGAGCCATAATGACCATCTTCAACCCGGCACTCAGGATGTATGCCCGGTCACCTCCGGCGATGCCCACGTCCACAATGTCGCTCATCACCTGGGGCAGCATCAGCTCCAGCACCGCCTCCCCGGCGGAGCAGGCGACGGCGAACAGCATCAGCAGCCGGTAGCCCTTCGTATAGGGAGATAGTTTTCTCAGCATATTTCCTCGTCCTCCTTGTCCGTAAGATTCCGCGCCGCGCGCAGAAGGAAGCCCGTGAACAGCTCCTTCTCCTCCGCACTGAAGCCCCGCTCCAGCCGCTCATTCACCTGCTGCACCACGGCTTGAAATTCGTCGTGGAACCGCCGTCCCTCCTCGGTCAGCTCCAGAATGCGGCACCTGCCGTCCTCGGCGCTGACGGTGCGGCGCACCAGCCCCTTTTCCTCCAGCCGATCCACAATGCCGTTGACCGTGCTGGGCTTCACCATCAGAAACCGCTCCAGCGTTTTCTGGTTGACCTCGCCCTCCGCGATGTGGAGGAACATCAGCGTCCGGCACTGCACGGGGGACACGTCGTACCGCCGCAGCAGCTTTCCCGTCAGCTTGTGCACCTGATGGTCGCAGTAGCCGAACAGCATCCCGAAATGGGCGGGTCGTTCCTCAAAGCAGAATTTCAACTGTTTCCGCCTCCCTTTTATATGATTCTTAGCATACGAATTATTAGTGTGCTAAATGATACCACCGTGCTTTTTCAATGTCAATAGCTTTTCCCGCCGGTCACTGTAAACGATTTGTGAACGGAGGGAGACGCTTGTGAACAATTTGTTAATGATTTATCAAACCTGTTGACTTTTTAACGCATCCTGTGTATGATACACCCATCCGAAAGGATACCCACCCATTGTATTTCTCTCTCCTTTTACTGAAAAAACAGGCGGCGCACCGTGCGCCGCCTGTTTTTCGTTCTGCACCCCGCCTGCGGGACTGTCATAGGATACCCTGTGAAATAACGCAGGGAGGGACGGCGTATGAAGGAGTACACGGTGGCATTGGCGGGCAACCCTAACGTGGGCAAGTCCACGGTTTTCAACGCGCTGACGGGGCTGCGGCAGCACACCGGCAACTGGTGCGGCAAGACGGTGGCGGCAGCCGAGGGGCGGTACGTCTGGGAGGGGGACACGTTCCGTCTGGTGGATCTTCCGGGCACCTACTCCCTCCATCCGGACTCGCCGGAGGAGGTGGTCACCCGCGACTGTCTGGACGGCGGCGCGGATGTGATCGTGGCGGTGCTGGATGCCTGCTGCCTGCGGCGGAATCTGCGCCTTGCGGTGCAGCTGCGCTGCCGCACGGGGCGCATGGTGGTCTGCCTGAACATGATGGACGAAGCCCGCCGCCGCGGAGCCGCGCCGGACGGCAGCGCGCTGGCGGAGGCACTGGGCGTGCCGGTGGTGATGACCTCCGCCCGTGACCGCTCCGGACTGGAGGCACTGCGAAACGCGGCGGCGCAGGCGGCGCGCAGCCCCGCGTCCCCGCCGCCGTGGGAGGGCGCGGCGGACGACCCCCTCTGGGTGGCGGAGCGGGCGGACGCGCTGGCGCGTGTCTGCCTTGGGGGCACCGCCGCCCTTCACGAGCGCGACCGGCGCATTGACCGCATCCTGATGGGAAAATACACCGCCATCCCGGTGCTTCTGGTGCTGCTTGGCGTGGTGTTCTCCCTGACCATGTGGGGCGCGAACCTGCCCTCCGCCCTGTTGAGCCGCTGGCTCATGGCGTTGCAGGAGCCGCTGCGCCGCCTGCTGTCCTTCGCCCCGTGGTGGGTGCAGGGCGCGCTGGTGGACGGCGTCTACCGCACCGCCGCATGGGTGGTGGCGGTGATGCTGCCGCCCATGGCGATCTTTTTCCCGCTGTTCGCGCTGCTGGAGGACGCGGGGCTGCTGCCCCGTCTGGCATTCAACTGCGACGTGCTGTTCCGCCGCGCCGGAGGCAGCGGCAGGCAGTGCCTTACCATGTGCATGGGGATGGGCTGCAACGCCTGCGGCGTCATGGGCTGCCGCATTATGGACAGTCCGCGGGAGCGGCTGGCGGCGATATTGACCAACGCCTTCATGCCCTGCAACGGGCGGCTGCCCACCCTCTTGGTGCTGGTCACGCTCCTGTGGCAAGGACGCCCGTGGGCGGCGTCCGCGTCGTTTCTGGGATGTATCCTGCTGGCGGTGGCGGTGACGCTGCTGACCACCCGCTTACTGACCGCCACCGTCCTGCGGGGCGCGCCCTCCGCCTTCACGCTGGAGCTGCCGCCCTACCGTATGCCGCGGGTGGGGCAGGTGCTGGTGCGCTCCCTGCTGGATAAGACGCTGTTCGTGCTGGGGCGGGCGGTGACGGTGTCCGTCCCGGCGGGGCTGGTGCTGTGGATGCTGGCGAATCTCGCCCCCGGCGGCGTGCCGCTTTTGCAGCGGGCGGCGGCGTTTTTCCAGCCGCTGGGACGGCTGATGGGGCTGGACGGCATGACGCTGACGGCGTATCTGGTGGGCTTTCCCGCCAATGAGATCGTGCTGCCCACGCTGGCGATGGGCTACACTCAGGCGGGCAGCCTGACGGACTGCTCCACCGCCGCCCTCCACAGCCTGCTGACGTCGCGGGGCTGGACGGCGGAGACGTGCGTGTGCATGCTTCTCTTCTGCCTGTGTCACTTCCCCTGCGGCACCACCTGCCTGACCATCCGCCGGGAGACGGGCAGCGTCAGGTGGACTCTGCTTTCCATGCTCCTGCCCACCGCCGTGGGGGTGGTGCTGTGCGTCCTCTGCCACGGCGTATTTACCCTGTTGGCGTGATGCGGAAAAAAACAGTTGCGAAACGCGAACGCTTGTAGTACAATAAACTGTACGAACTTGTTCTCCGCTGTGCGCTGCGGAGCCGGTCTCGCGCAATGGATACCCACGAATCATGTCAGGCGGGGAACCGAGCAGCATTAAGAGGGATCATCCATGTGCCGCGAGGGTGCCGGCTCTGTGGCCCAGAGCGGAGAACAGGTTCATTTCTTTTGCCGGGGAGGTGTGCCCGTGTATCAGGCATTGTACCGCAAATACCGTCCCAAGACCTTTTCCGAGGTGGTGGGACAGCAGCATATCACCGATACGCTCCAGCGGCAGGTGGCGGACGGTCAGGTGGGGCACGCCTATCTTTTCACCGGCACCCGCGGCACCGGAAAGACCACCTGCGCCCGTATCCTCGCCAAAGCGGTCAACTGCGAAAGCCCCATTGACGGCGCGCCCTGCAACCGCTGCGCCGCCTGCCGGGGCATTGACGACGGCTCGCTGCTGGACGTGACGGAGCTGGACGCCGCCTCCAACGGCAGCGTCAACGACGCCCGCACACTGCGGGAGGAGGCGATCTACCCGCCCTCCGTGCTGAAAAAGCGCGTGTACATCATCGACGAGGTACACATGCTCTCCAAGGACGCGTTCAACGCGCTGCTGAAGATCATGGAGGAGCCGCCGGAGCACCTGCTGTTCATCCTGGCGACCACGGAATTGCAGAAGGTGCTGCCCACTATCCTCTCCCGCTGCCAGCGGTTCACCTTCAAGCGTATTTTGCCCCGCGACATGGAGCAGCACCTGCTCCGCGTGGCGGAGAAGGAGGGCATCGACCTGACCGCCGACGGCGCGGAGCTGCTGGCGCGGATGGCGAACGGTGCACTGCGGGATGCGCTGAGCCTGCTGGATCAGTGCCGTGCCGCCGCCGGAACGGTGGACGCCAAAACGGTGCTGGACACGCTGGGACTGGCGGGCAGCACACAGACGCTGCAGCTGATGCGCCTGCTGCTGGAGCGGCAGGGCGGCGACGCCTTGGGGCTGCTGGATCAGCTGTACCGGGGCGGCAAGGACATCTCGGCACTGCTGGGAGAGCTGAGCGATCTGTGCCGCGACATGACGGTGATGAAGGCTGCGCCGGAGGGCGGCGCGGCACTGGTCAGCGGCGTGTATGACCGGAAAACGCTGACGGATATGACGGCGGAGGTGCCCATGCGGCGGCTGCTGTTTATGACCGACACCATCCAGCGGACGGCTGCCGCGCTGGGCGACAGCATCCGGCAGCGGACGGACGCGGAGCTGTGTCTGCTGCGGCTGTGTGACGAGAGCCTTTCCGGGGACACGGCGGCGTTGGACGGGCGCGTGTCCGCCATTGAGGAAATGCTGCAAAAGGGCGTTGTTCCCGCGCAAAAAGCGGCTGTTTCCCGGGAAAACTGGCGCGCTGCCGAGGTGCGGGACGCGCCGCTTCCGGCGGCTGTGGAAGCTCCCACCCCGGAGCGGGCGTCGCCGCCCGCGCCCCCGGCAGAGGCTGCACCGCAGCCGGTGACGGAGACGGCGGAGACGAAGAAGCCGGAGAAGCCTTGTGCCGCAACGATTTCCGATGGTGACAGCGGCGTGTGGAATGCGCTGCTGAACCACTACAAGGCACCGCTGGCGGCAAGCTATCGGGCGATGCTGGATCACGTGAGGGGCACGCTGAACGGCGATATTTTGAAGGTCACCTGCGAAAGCGAAATGTTCAAATCGCTGCTGGACTGCAAGGCGGTGCGGGATGTGTTGGAGGGCGTGACCTCCCAGCACACGGGGCAGAAGGTTCAGGTGCGGTTTGCAGTCGGCGAGGTGGGAAAAAAGTCCCCGGCGACAAAATCCGCGGCGGCGCGCCGTCCGCGACCTGCACCGCCGGTCAGCGACGATTACGAAAGACCGCCCACGCCGGAGGAGGCTCCCCCCGCGCCGGAGGAGACCGCTCACGGGGGAGACATCCCGCCGTGGAAGGACGCACCGGCGACAGGGGACAAGTTGGACGAATTAACGCGTAACGGGCGAAAATTAGACGGATTCCAGATCAAATAAAAGGGCGGTGTACAGGGTGTTTTCGCCTGTTTTAAGGTTGTACACACCTTGAACATCACGTTGTACACAGGGATAAAGTACAAGTTTGGCGCGGAAAGCGCGATTTCACCGAATCATTGACAAAAAGGAGAACAAGTATGGCGAAGGGTTACAGTGCCCGCAGGGGCTTTACCGGCGGTGCCGGGATGATGCAGCAGCAGGCGCAGATGCAGCAGAAGCTGCTGAAGATGCAACAGGAGATGGCGAAGGCGCAGGAGGAGGTGGAGCAGTCCGCGTTCACCGCCTCGGCAGGCGGCGGCGTGGTGACGGCGGTGGTCAGCGGCAAGAAGGAGCTGACGGCACTGACCATCCAGCCCGACGCAGTGGATCCGGAGGATGTGGAGATGCTGCAGGATCTGGTGATCTCCGCGGTGAACGAGGCGTTGCGGCAGGCGGAGGACGCCATGAGCAGCTCCATGAATGCGCTGACCGGCGGGCTGAATATCCCCGGACTGTGAGAAGAAAAAAGAAAGCCCGGAGGGGCTTTCTTTTTTGCGAAGAATGAATAGTTATTCATTCTTTATTGATCGCTATTCACTATTCGCTGAACCCCCGCCGAGAAATTGGCGGGGGTTCGTTTGTATTGCCTGCCGATGGAGCTTCCTTCGTTTTGCCTCCCGGCGGGGTGGAGATTTTCCGGAGATGTCATTACGAGCCAGTGCTCACACTGGCGAGGCAATCCGTTTTCCTGCGCCGCAGGCATGGCAGCCATTTCTTTTTTTGCCTCCCGGCGGGGCTACTTTTGTCAACAGCGACAAAAGTAGCCAAAAACGCCGTTTAAGGGAAGGGGGATTCCGAATTTCCCCCTTCCCTTAAAAATCCCATCCCCTTGAAGCGTCCAAAGGGAAAGGGCGTGCGCGCCCTCTCCCTTTGGAAACTCTCTCCCTGTGGGGTGGGCGATTATCAAATCGCGCCCCAGCCGCCGCTCCTGCGGCGGCTGGGGTAGGTGCGGCGCGTTGCGCCGCAACAATATCTAAAGCCCCCGGAGGGGGGCTTTAGAGGAACGGATTCCCACGCCAGTGTGAGCACTGGCTCGGAATGACAACACTATGGCTGTCCGCAGTGAGGAGGGGAACGGATTGCCACGCCAGTGACATCGGTCACTGGCTCGCAATGACAGGAACATCGGGGGCAGGTTCGCAATGACAGGAACATCGTGGGGTTCGGAATGGCAGCTCTGGTGGAAGCGGAGGCGGAATGACGGGGGTGGCGCGGACGGCTGCGGCAGATTTTTCGTTTTTGCTTTCCGCGGGGCACCTCTCTCTGCGCGAGGCGGGGGCTAAGGGAGGAGGGAGGTCAGATCGAAGAGGCGGGGGGCATTCCGGCAGAAGAGGGCGTAGGCGGTCAGCGCGTAGAAGCCCTGCTCAGTCGCCATGCCGTCCGGCTCTATTGGAACGACTATTGTACCGTCCGACGCCACCTGCTTGGCTGCCGCCCTATCCGGGTTTACTTGACTGGCTGTCACGCTGTTTGGGTGCGATTGTCTGGCTGCTGCGGTGACCGGTGCGGTCTGCTTGGTCACCGTGGGTGCTACGGCGGGAGGCTCCGGCAGCTCATCGCTGTGACGGAAGCCGCCGCCCGCGCAGGCAAAGGCACAGAGTCCGTCCAGCGGTGACGCACCGTTTTTGATGAAGCGGCTGTCCGCTGCCGGATCGATGCCCAGCGACGTCAGAGCCACAATGACCTGAGCGCAGGATTCGCTGTTGACCGTACCCCAGCTCATGAAGCCGCCGTTATCCTGCTGGACGCGGGAAAGGCAGGTCAACGCCCGCTCCACGGCGGCTTGGACGTCCCTGTTCTCCAGATAGGGGGACAGGGACGTTAACGCCATGGCGGTCATATCTACGTCCGATGCTTCACCCAGCAGCGTCCAGCCGCCATCAGGGCACTGGGCGGAGAGGATCTCCGACACCAGACCCTCACGGGTGGTCTGCTCCTCGCCCTCCGCCGCCTGCGGGATGGCGTAGCCGCCGCAATCCAGTGCGATCAGTGCCCAGATGGGGCCGTTGAGACCCTGTATGCGGAGGTAGCTCATGTCCGAAAGACCCGCCGTCAGGTCGATGCCCGCCACGGCCGTGGCGTCGTATCCGGCGGCAGTCAGACCAAGGATGGTGCGGGAGGTGTCCGTGGATTTTGCGCGGTGGAGGCGCGGAGAGCCGGCCTGACGGACATAATCCTCCGCTGCCGCCTTGTAGCTGCGCGCCATCTCATCGGTGAGGAGACCGGCGCGGCGCAGACCGATTACCGCCCACTCACCGCCGATGGAGCCTGTGGTGGGGGCGGGCTGTGATAGCAGGTATTGACCGGTTTCCCGGTAGGCGGTCTGCCACGGGGATTCCTGCGCCTGTCCGCCGCAGGCACAGAGAAGCAGCGCGACGGCCGCCACAAGAGACGTAAAGAGCCTTTTCATAGTGCACCTCGCTTACAGAAACAACACGTATTTCAGACGGATACGGCGGAGGGGACCGGAGGCGCACCATGTGCGCGTCCAGACCTCGTCCTTCAGGCGCAGGGCGCGCTGACGCTGGCTCTCCTCCATAGGGTGACCGCTGAATTTTGCTTCCTCCCAGAGAGACACCACCGACAGGTACTCCTGACGGAGATCCTCGTCGATGTCCTGCGCGTAGTCCGCAGGGGAGCAGTTCCGCAGGGGCAGACCCTGAGACAGAAGAACGTCCATGGTGTAGAGGTAGATGGTGCGGATGGCGCGGGGGATGTCGTCACTGAGGAAAGCAGCCTTCCGGCGCGCCGTCTTTTTGCGCTGCCACGCCAGCCACAGGACGAACAGGCACAGGAGAACCACCGCCGCCAGCACCGACAGGAAAAGCAGTATTTTCAGCCGGTATTTCAGCCAGAAGGACAGCAGGGACGGCTCCTCGTCCTCCTGCTGGGGGGCGTCAAGATTCTCGGATTCCTGCGCCCTTGAGGAGTGTCCCACAAGCCCGGAGATGCTGCGGTATGTCTCCGCCTGCTCCATCGCCGAGAGGTAGCCGGGAGTGACTTCGAAGGGGAGCCAGCCCACGCCGTCCTGGTAGTATTCCACCCAGGCGTGGCCGCTGGTGCCGTTCAGCGTCAGCGTTTCGCCGGGCTGTAGGCGGGAGGCATCGTCCTTCGTTACGAGAAAGCCCTCCGCGTACCGGGCGGGGATGCCGTAGTAGCGGAACATCATCACCGCCGCCGAGGCATAGTGGACATCGTAGCCCGTCTGGGCACCGTCCAGAAAGCTGAGGACAAAATCGACGCCCGGCGGCACCGGCGATACGCTTTCGCTATAAGTGGCGTAGGTGCTCAGGTAGAACAGAATGTTCTGCTTCGCCTTTTGGTAGTCAAAGTGGCGTTGCCCGTCCTCTACGGTGTAGGCTCCCAGCTTCTCCCGCAGGAAGCTGTCAAGCTCCGGGGGGAGGGCGGTGTCCACAGTGTAGACGTAGCGGTTATAGGCACCCTCCGTTTGCAGGAAGGCGGAGGGCAGCACCGCGTCCGAGGTGAGGCCGGCGGCGATCCTCTGGTACTGAACGATGATGTTGTTCGCCGCGAGGACGGTGTAGCTCCGCTGACCGCGCAGCCCCGGCGCGTACTGCGCCGCGTCGCCGATGGCGGCGGCATCCAGAGTGGGGCTGGTGGGCATGGTCTCATAGGGAGCGTACAGATACCGGGAGGACGCTGCGGCGTTGGTGACGGTGATGCGGTTCTCACCATGCAGCACCTCCGGGGCGGCGGACTGCGCCGCCCCCACGATCTGGGCTTGCCCGTAAAAGCCGTCGTGGTGGAGCCAGTAGAAGGTGTCCGCATTGGCGGAGAGCGTGGCGTTGGTCTGGGGGAGCCAGCGGCTGCCGTCGTAGACCTCCCCCACGAAGCCGCGCAGGTAGTAGGAGCCGGGCTGGGACATGGTGACGCGAAGCATGGCATCCTCGCTCTGGCGGCGCGTTCCCGCAGAGGTCAGATCGCCGTCGGTGAGTCCTGCATCGTCGTTGGAGCCGCAGCGTATCTCCTGCACCGTGCGGGAGAGGTGCTGCTGGAGGGACGTGAGAGGCGCGGGACGCGCCGTGTCGCCGAGGGCGGTCAGCACTACGACGGCGGTCAGAAGGAGCAGGGCGGCGCGGCACCATACGCGGACGGCGGCGGTGCTGCCGCGCCTGCCGAAGCGAATGGCGTACAACAGGAGCAGCACCAGCGCGCCCAGCACCAGCTGCCACGGGGAGGCTGTCGGTGAAAACGTCAGCAGAAGCAGTGACAGCAGAAGGGAGGCCGTCCAGAACCATACGGGACGGGGACGGCGGGCGTAAGCGGCACTCCACAGACCCAGCAGCGACGCCAGAGCCGCCGCCACCGCCGCAGGCGGCGCGGCGGAGTCCGCAGCGGCGTAGGCGGGATAGATGCGGGGGTGGAGCTGCTGCCACGCGGCAAGGAGGCTGTCCAGCAGCGGGGCGACGCCGTCCCGCGCAAGAAGGAGCGTTGCCGCGCACAGGAGCATCCAGAGAGCGGGCGCAGCCCAGAAACGCTTTCGCTCGGCGGTCAGGGCGGCGGACAGGGACGACGCCGACGCGGCGAGAAGGGGGATATACACCGGTACCGGCAGTGAAAACAGCAGCACCGGGAGGGCGGACAGTCCTGCCGCCAGAAGCAGTGCCGACAGCCAAGGGGTATTCTTAAAGCGCAAGGTAGACACCCTCCTCTCCGGACAGTGTTTCCGGTGATACCGACAGGAACGAAAAGCGGCTATCCGCCGCAGGCGGCGCGGGACGGAGCGTCACCACGATGATATGGGCGTATTCCGAGGCTGCTGCCATCAGGTGATGGAGCACGGATGGCTCCTCGCAGCGGATCTCCGAGGACAGGACATCGGGGAGAGACTGGGTCAGCTCCTCCAGACAGGTGACCTCACGGAACGTCAGCTCGCCGGAGGCGCGATCCAGCCACGCGAGGCGGTGGGGGATGCTTTCGCCGCAGAGGGCGGCGGAGACGGAGACCGCCGCCTCGCCCAATGCCTCCCGCTCCGCTGCCGAGGGCGCGGCATCTGCGCTGCTGTCCAGCAGGAGAAGGAGGGAGTCGTCCACCGGCAGTCCCAGCTGGCGCACCATGAGGTGATCCGTCTTTTCCGACAGCTTCCAGTGGATGCTCCGGATGCGGTCGCCGGACAGGTACTCCCGCAGGGCGAACGTCTCGCTGGGGTCGTCGCCGGGGCGGTACATGGAGAACTCGTCGCTGTCGCCGAGGGAGCGTTGCCGCTCGGAGACGGTCAGCTCCACCGGGTAGACGGTGGGCATGACCAGCGTGGCGGCACCGCAGTCCACAGGCACCGCCGCACCCCGGAGACCGAACAGGTCAAACACGTGCAGCTGGGTCAGCTCCACGGTCAGCTTGCCGCAGCGGCGGGGGCGGAGGGTGTGCTGAAGCTGCTGCGTGCCTCTGCCGCCCACGGAGAGACGAAGCACCGCGTCCTCCGTCTCGCCGGTGAGCAGGTTGCGGCAGCGGAGGACGGCGCGGAGACCGGCACAGCTGAAAAAGCAGGCGTTGGAGGCGCGGAGCTCCACCGTCAAGTCCTCGCCCTTGCGGCAGGAGACGGGTGCGGAAAGAGAAGCCGTGATGCGGCGGCGCACCAGCAGCGAGAGGGAGATCTCCAAGGCGGCTGCCAGCAGACTTGCCAGCAGTAGGAAGCCCGCCGCGTTTCCGCTGCCCCAGAGCCAGATGGAGAGCCAGAGCAGCAGCCAGAGCGCGAATAAAACTCTGTTTTTCGCCATGGCTCAGATGTGGTCGGGGCGGGTGACCTGCCGGAGCACCTCCGCCAGCACGTCCGATGGGGAGGTTTCGGAGATCCGCGCCTTGGGGGAGAGGACGATGCGGTGGGCACACACGTCCGCGAATACGTCGGTCACATCGTCGGGCAGCACGTAGTCGCGACCTGCCATGAAGGCGCGGCTTTTGCACATACGGCACACCGCCAGCGCGCCGCGGGGGCTGACGCCCAGCACCACGAGAGGGTGGCTGCGGCTTGCCTCCGCCAGCTTCGTCACGTATTCCAGCAGCGCGTCCGCCATGTGCACCTGCTGCGCCTGCGCCTGCATGGTCAGGAGCTCCTCCGCAGAGCAGACGGTCTGCACCGCTTGCAGCGGGTCGCCGGTCTGGCGATCCCGGAGGATGTTCACCTGACTGGCGAAGTCGGGGTAGCCCATCTCCAGCCGCACCATGAAGCGATCCAGCTGTGCCTGGGGCAGCAGCTGCGTGCCGGCGGAGCCAACGGGGTTCTGGGTGGCGATGACCACGAAGGGGTCGGGCAGCTTGTGGGTGTGACCGTCCACGGTGACCTGTCGCTCCTCCATGACCTCCAGCAGCGCGGACTGGGTCTTGCTGGAGGTGCGGTTGATCTCGTCCGCCAGCAGAAGGTTGGTCATCACCGCGCCGGGCTGGTAGACGAAGGCACCGCTCTCCTTGCGGTACAGGGAGAAGCCCACGATGTCCGAGGGCAGCACGTCCGGCGTGAACTGGATGCGGCCGTATTGCAGACCCAGCGCGCGGCTGAAAGCCAGCGCGGTGGTGGTCTTGCCGGTGCCGGGGACATCGTCCAGCAGCACGTGTCCGCGGGAGAGCACCGTCATCAGAATTTTCTCCAGAGTCGCCTCCTTGCCCACGATGACCTTGCCGACCTCCTGTAATATCTTTTCAATGTGTGCGTTCATACTGTTTTCTCCTCACCATTCTCTATAATAGTTGCCGCTGGAGGCACCGTAGACGCCGGCGTCGGCATTGAAGCCGCCGATGTCCTTGCCCAACGCCAGCGTGAAGCGCAGGCGTATCTCTGCGCCGTCCTGCGGCTTGCAGGCACTCATGCTGTAGCCGGGATAGCGTCCGTTGTAGGAATACATCCAGCCCGACCAGCGGTAAAAGTCAAATTCACCCAGACTGTCCATGGACGCGGGCTGGGGGTCAAGGCCTGCGCCGAAGTCGTCCATTTCGTCGCTCACGATCAGTTCCATCAGCTCCTCGTCAATGTAGAAGCCGTCGCAGATGCCGGGCCTCTGTATGGCGGCGAGATAGTTGCTGCTGACGGAGGGGGAGAAGCCGTTGTCCGACAGCAGCTGCGTCACCATGGTCAGGAGATCCGTGCCGCCGGGAACCGTTACGTCCGTGGGGGGCACCAGATAGCCAAGACCTACGGTGGTCGCCTCTACGCTAATGGTGACGGTCACGTCGCCCTTTTCATAGTACACCGTCCAGCTCTGCTTGACCGCGTATCCGTCCGCGTCCGTGGCGGAGATGGTGATGGTGTTGGCTCCCTCGTTGGAGAGGTACGTTTCGTAGCCGAAGGAGCTGCCCGTCTGGCTGCAGGGGGAGTAGATTTCCTGCTCGTTGACCCAGACGCGGTAGTTGTTCAGGTAGAGCTGCTCGCCGCCGGAGCTGACGGAGTTGATGATCGTGATGACATCCGGGCTTTTCAGAACAAGACCGTTTTCCAGACCGATCACGGTGCTGCCCACCTCGATGGAGGCGTTGATGACGGGCTTTTTCTCCTCCGGCGTCGCCTCTGCGTTCCGGTGGAAGCGCACCAGCCACTTGTAGACAAGATCCGTACCGTCCGCGTTGGTATAGTGCAGCGACAGGTACGCGGGCCGCCGGGTGTCCAGCGTCGCCGTGTACCAGCCGTCGCCGTCGGGGGACAGGGGCTTGTTGTTGTAGCGCACCTGCCGGAGCTGCTCCCTGCCCGTCTCCTGATTGAGATAGAAGCGGAAGCGGAAGGACTCAGTGTCCAGATAGACGGGGAGCTCCTCGGCAATGTGGGAGGGCTGGCTGGTGGTATTGTCGATGACGGTGCCGTTGAAGCTGTTGGTGATCTTGAAGCCGTCCTCCTTGTACTCGACAGTGTAGCGGGCGGTGACGGTGTCGTTTCTGCCGCCGGCACTGATCTCGAAGGTGTTGACACCGTATTCCAGCGTTGCGGAGAAGCGGTCGCCGCTGCCGGTGACGGTCTTGCCGTTGAAGCGGACGGAGGCGCGGAGCTTACTGCCGTCCTTCAGACCGTAGGCGGTGAAGGAGAGGGTGCTGTCCGACGTGGTGCGGAGATCCGCAAGGGATACGCCGTCGCTGTCGCGGACGGCGATAATGACCACCTCACCGCCTGCGCCGTAGTAGACCGTGTAGCCCTGAGACGCAGTGACGGTGTTTGCGCCGTCGCTGTAAAAGGCGCGAACCACGATGGAGTTGGCACCCTCGGCGAGCTTCAGGAGCACGCTGGAGGAGGACGCTTTATAGTCGAGGGACTGACCGTTCAGGGTGACGGTGAGCCCCAGCACCTGAAGCCCCGGCTTCAGATGGCGGATGGTGAAGGTGTAGCGTTCGTAGTCCACCACGTCGCCGTCGATGATGCTGGTCTCGAAGTAGCGATCCGGGTCGCCGACCTCGGCACTGCCCTGTGCCTCGCCGGGGCGGCGGGCGGGCAGCTGACCGCCGGAGCCGCCGCCGCTGCTGCCGATGTCCATAAGGTCGCCGATGCCGCTGTCGTCCGAGGGCACGTCCTGGGGCGGTGCCTCAGCGGGAGCGTCCGTCTGCTCCGGGGGCGTCTCCTGGGGCGGCTCCGGCTGCTCCGGCGGGGGCGGCTCCTCCGCTTCCCCGCTGAGAGAGGAGCTGTCGATCTGGGAGGTGCTGTCCGCGTCGTAGAGAAGCTCCGAGGAGGACACCAGCATACGGGAGGCGGCGTCCACGTCCTCGCGGGGAGGGGCCTCTGAGCGCAGTGACAGCGCGCATAGCGTCAGCGCGGCGCACAGCAGCAACCACAGACCGCCGCGCAGGAGACGTATCGTTCTCTTTTTCATTGATTTTCTCCTTGGTTCAGAACGCCGCTCGAAGGGAGAGACCATAGAAGTCTCCCCCTCCGGGCGAGGTTATTCATCGTTTCTGCGGCGGGCCTGCTTTGTAGCGGAGAACCACTTCCACAGCAGCACGATGATGCCCAGTGCCGCCAGAATGCCCGCGCCCATCCAGACGATCGTCCAGTCGAAGGGGCGGTCAGGCTTTGCAGCCTCTTCTGTCCGCAGGTCGTCCAGAGGCAGCTCCGCAGGCTGCTCCGCCGAGGCGGTATCGTCCGCCGCCGTCAGCTCCTTGTACTTGGCGGTCGCCTCCTCCAGAAGATCGATCGCCCACTGGGGCACCAGAGCCTTCTGCACGGGGGTCAGCGCGTTATAGGCGTCGGTGGCGCGCTTGATGGCGTCATAGCTGTCCTTGGTGACGGTGCCGATGGCTTTGATGAGCTCCACGACCCGCTGCGCCGCCTTGTAGTTTTCCTCGTAGGCCGCCATACGTGCCGCAGCGGTTTCCAGTGCGGTGACGCCCTTGACCAGCTTTTTCTGCGCGGCGGTCAGGTCGTTGTACGCCGACTGCGCCCGGGAGATCTTGCCGCGGAGCACCGCCGCGTCGGATTCGGACATAACGTCCGGCACGTAGCCGATGTCGTCAATCAGCGCGTCCACCACGGAGGCGGCGTAGCGATCCAGCGCGGAAAGGATGCCGGAGGTGTCCACACTGCTGTCCATGGCGTTGCGGGCGCGGCTCGCCAGACGCTCCAGCTTGTCCGACAGGTCGGGGTACGCCTTTTTATCCTGCTGGAGACGGGAGCTTAGAGAGGAGATGCCGCTGTTGTAGGCGGAGAGCAACGATTCCGCACCTTGCAGTGATGCAAGCAGATCCTTGTCAAAGAGCTGCTTCTGCTCCGCTGTGAGGCTGTTGTACGCCGTGCGGGCGTTCTTGATGCGCGTTTCCAGATTCTTCAGTGCGGAGGCGGGGGTCTTGCCGGGCTTGTAGGCAATGTCGCCGGTCAGAGCTTCCGCAATATCCACCACGTAGCCGTTCATCACCGCGTCCATGGCGGCCTTGTCGGTGCACTCGCCCAGCTGCGTCACAGCACCGTTGTACAGCTTTTCCACCGTCTTTTTGATGTAGTCGTACCGCTTGCAGTCCTCGTCGTACCACTTTTTCAGGGCTTCAAGGTTTTCCGTGTACTGCTTGTACAGCTGCTGCATACCAGCCAGCTTGCCGTATTTCGTCACAAGGGACTGCCGTGTCTTGTCCAGAGCGTTGTATGCCGATTCGATGGTCTTGAGCTTGGTCTCCAGCTCCTTCAGCCTGGCACCCGCCGCGTCGTCGATGAGAAGATCCACCACGCCGGCGGCGAAGGCGTCCACGCAGCTCTGCACCTCGGCACCGGTCTTGCACTTGTCCAGCGCGGCAAGCCGGTCGTCCAGAAGGGCTTTCAGCTTGTCCTTGATGGCGGGGTAGGTCTTGGCACTGTCCTCCTTCAGCCTGTTCAGCTCGGCTTTCGCCTCGTCCTTCGCCGCCTGCACCAGCGTGTCGGCGTTCATGGCGGAGAGCATGGTCTCGTAGGCTTCCACGATAGCCGGGGCTTTAGAGGCGGGAGCGTTGATAACGGCTTCCGTCCCGGTCAGTTGGGTCTCCAGCGCGTCCCGCTGGGCGGGTGTGGCGGCTGCGCGGACGTTGTCGGTATAGTAGCTGCGGAGATAGGCGATCACCGCGCTGCGGCTTGCCGTTTCCTCCAGCTGCCAGATAAACAGGGGGCAGCCGCTGTTCAGCTGGGCGATGCTGTCCACCATGTCGCTGGTGCGGTTTATCGCCGCCGCCGTCAGTGTGTCCAGAACGGTGATGCACTCGCCCTGAGAGCTGAACCAGCCCTTCGCCTGACGGGAGCTGCTGCCGAGGACGTAAAGACCGTCACGGTACTGTCCGGCAATGGGGAAGCCCACCAGAGAGCCGATGCGGTTGGTTCTGCTGCCCACGTCGAGAAGTCCCGCGTTATAGCAGTTTTCCACGGTGAGAGAGGGGTTGCCATTGGAGATAGATGTGCCATAATCTCCCGCCTCGCCGCCGAGGATGCCGCCGACGATGGTGGTGCCGGAGACGGTGCCGGTGTTGTAGCAGAGGGAGATGGACACGTTGCCGCTCTTGCCCACGCCGAGGATGCCGCCGGTACCGCCCTTGGGCTTTTCGCCGCTGCTGAGAACGGCGGCGGTATCGTTGGAGATGTGGCCGCTGTTGCTGCACTCCATCAGCGTTATGGTACCGCCGTCGGTGCGCCCCAGAATACCGCCCACGCCGGTGGCTTTATCCGCCGTGACGGCACCGGTGTTGACGCAGCGGGTCAGCGCGGCGGAGGAATCGCATACGCCGGCAATACCGCCCAGACCACCCTCCAGATAGTTGGTGCCTGCGCCGCTGTTGACCTGCGCGGCACCCTCGAAGCGGCAGCCTGTCAGCGCGGTGCCGCGGAGCCTTCCCACGAGTCCGCCCACTGCCGACGAGTTACGATAGCTGCCGGTGAGCGCGACGGAGATATGCACACGGGAGACGCAGTTTTCCATGGTGCCGTGGAAGCTGCCGGCGATGCCGCCCACGTACACCGTCGTGGCACCGGTAAGGGCGATCTCACCCTCCACCGTCAGATCCTTGATGACGGCGGAGGAGGTGTAGCCGAACAGCCCAGCATAGCCGCAGGTGGTCGAGGTATAGCCGGTACGACCCTCGATGGGCTTGGTGACGGACAGACCGGAGATAGTATGGCCGTTTCCGTCAAGGGTGCAGCGGAAGCCGCCCTGGTAGGCGTTGACCTTGTTTGTGCCTATGGGCGTCCAAGGCCGGTAGCCAAGGTCAATGTCGGCGGTCAAAACCGCATGGTGGGAATATGTGGAGCCGGTGTTGGCGTTGACGGTGTCGCGCAGCCATGACAGCTCCGCCGCCGTGCCGATCTTGTAGGGGTCGGTCTCTGTGCCGCTGCCGGAGGGCTGCTTGGCAGAGGTACCGTCCCAAGCGTCTTTGTTGGCGGCGGAGAGCAGCATGGCGGTCAGCTGGTCAGAGGCACTGCGGAACGATGCGTCTAGCTGGGCTTTGCCGGCGGACAGGAGCTCGTTCAGCAGGGCGTAGTCGGTGACGTTGCCCAGCTGCGGCGTTGCCGCCGCTTGCAGCTCCCGCCCGGCGGCGGTCAGGACGTCGGACAGGCGGCTCCGCCAGTCAGGGGACAGGTCGCCGGCGGCCTCCACCTGCCGGTTCAGCTTGGCGAGGTAGTCGTCCTTCAGCGCGGAGAGCTCGGCGAGAACCTCCTGCCGCGCTAAGGTCAGGGCATCGGCGGCGGCAGCGGTCAAGTCCGGGGCACTCTCCCCCTGGGGCAGCTCCTTGGTCAAGGCGTCCATGGCTTTCCGGGCGTCGGCGTACACGGCTTCCACCGCGTCAAGGTCCGCCGCGCCATTCAGCTTGGCGCGCCAGCCCTCGTAGGCACGGAGCACCCTTGCCGCGTCTGCCTGGGAGTAGTTCTTATCAACGATGTATTTGTTATAAAGCTCGTTGGCGGCCTTCACGGGGTAGGGGGTGATCTGAGGCAGCTTGCCGTCGATGTTCTCCGTGCCCAGATAGGACTGCCGGAGGTCATTGACCGCCTTCACGGAGGATGCGGAGGCGATGGCGGTCTCCGCTTCGGTCAGCAGGGCGGTCACGGACTCCTGCCCGGCGGTGTCGTAAATGTGCGCGGCGGCGTAAGACTGCATATCCGCCAGCAGCTTGGATCTCTCCGCGTCCAGCTGGGTGGGCACGGCTGCCAGCGTCTTGCGGCCAGCCTCCAGTGCGGCGGCAGCGTCCGACGAGGTTTCCACGTCGCGGACGCACTGCATGACGGCGGCGTTATACAGGGGGCTTTGGTCGCCGTAGGCGGTGTATTTCTTGTCCTTTGGGTCGAAGCGGATCAGCTCAGACATCAGCTCCTGCGAGGCGGAGAGCTTCTCCGTCGTGCCGCCGTCTGCGCGGACGGGGGAGGTGAGGGCGTCCACCACGGCGGTGTCCGCGCTGGTGATGCTTGCCATCACCGCAGTGCCCCACAGATGGGCGGCGCAGCCCGTTTGGCTCTGGGCGTGGGAGGCGGCACCGTTGATCCATTCACCGATGATGCCGCCGCAGCTGCCGGGAGAGGTCACTTTACCGGTGTTGTAGGCGTGCTCCAGAGAGAAGTCGCCCACGGGCTGGCTGGTGCCGCCGGGGGACACTGTGCTGCCGGCTCTGCCGATGATGCCGCCGGTGCCACCGGCACGGTTGGGGGTGCTGCCGCCGGTCACCGCGCCGTTGTTCTCCACGTAGGCGATGGAGATGATGCCGCCCTTATTGGGGGACGCCGCGCCCACGATGCCGCCGATGTTGCTCTCGCCGGTGACAGGGGCGTCGTTCACACACTCGCGCACCTTGCCGATATTGCTGACAGAGCCAACGATGCCGCCGATGGCGGTGCCGGTGACGGCGGTTTCGCCGATTTTGTACGTGTCCAGTTTGCAGCTTTCCAGAGCGATGCTGTTCCGGCAATAGCGTACCATGCCGCCGGCGTTCTCCGCGTAGCAGCCCAGCGCGCCCACGACGCCGCCCAGTCTGGAGAGGACGGCGCAGCGTTCAAAGGCGGCAAAGAGACCCCATGTGCGGCAGTTTTCCACGTAGCCCTCCGACACCTTGCCGACGATGCCGCCCACGCAGGCGGCGGAGTTGATGGTGGTTGGAGCGTTTTCGTCAGCGCGCAGGAATACGGACGCGCCGCAGTTGTAAATGGTGCCGCTGCTGACGCCGGCGATCAGTCCCGTGCCCGCGTTGGTGGAAATGAGGGCGGTGCCGGCGGCGTTCAGATTTTTCACCACGCCGCTGCGGTCGACGGTGCCGAACAGACCGAGACGCTGGTCCGCGTCGGAGGCGGTGAGATACAGACCGTGGATGATGTGGTTCTTTCCGTCAAAGGTGCCGGTGTAGCCGCTGTTCAAGCCCTTGTTGGCGATGGGCGTCCAAGGCTTGCCGTTGAGGTCAATGTCCGCCGTCAGTACGGCGCAGGCACTGCGCTTGCCGCTGTTGACCTGCTGGGCGAACCACGACAGCTCCGCCGCCGTGCCGATCCTGTAGGGGCTGCTCGCCGTGCCGCTGCCGGAGGGCTGCTCGGCAGAGGTGCCGTCCCACTTGGCGGCAGCTTTGACACCGTTATCGGCGAACTGGAGGGCTGCCTGTGCGTTATCTACCACGGCTTGGAGCTTGGCTTTGTAGTCTGCCAGCGTTTTGTCCAGCGCGGCTTCGTTGGTGCAGGCAGTCAGAGCGTTCTGTCCCTCCTGAAACGTGGCGGACAGCGCGGCGAAGGCTTCGGTGATCGCCGTCTCGGCGTCAGCGTTCAGGTCATGCCAGACCGCCGCGCTTTCGCCGTGGAGGGTAAGCAGCTTCTCGCGGTATCCGGCGTAATAGCAGAGGGGAGTGTAGCCGGCACCCCAAAACTCCTTTAGGGCGTCCTCTTTTTGCTTTTCAAAAGCTTTCTCATCCTGTTTTGTAGGGACGGTGCGCATCTCTTGCAGGGCGGTTTTGGCGAGGGAGGACAGCTTGGCAATTTCCTCTTCGCCGTAAGCAGTAATCTCTTCGGGAGTTTTGCCTTGCAGCTGAGAGAACTCGCATAGTTCGAGGGCATTCAGAGATTTGACAGCGTCATTATAGACCTTGGTTAAGGAAGCCCAGCCGACTTCACTGTACGAGGTTTCTCTGTACTTTCCGAATTCCGCTTTCAATTCATTCAGTGCATCGGTTTTGGCTTTTTTAAAAGCGGCGGCAGCCTCGGCGTAGGCTGTTTCCTCCGGGGTTCCGGGGGGCTTGATCGGTTCTTGCAGTTCCCAAGCGAGGATGGGCCAGCCGCCACCGTAGCCAGTGTCGGGGATGAGGTAGATGTTGCCGTCGTCGCCGTTGTTGAGGGAAGACAGAGCGTCGTCTGCGGATTCGAAGGCATAGCCAAGCTGTACAGTTTCGTAGTCTGCAATATAGGTACCCTCACCGTCAAGCTGCTCTGCTATTGAGATGTTGGGAGCGGTAAACACCGTGTCTCCATAGGATACGCCAAAAAAATCACCGCGGTACGAGCCGTGGATGCTTTCAATGGGCTTTGCCCAACTTGGCACCGAACCGTCGCTTTCTTCGATGGTAGAGGCGGAGGAATAGCAACCCGTAACAGAGAGAGCGGAGGAGGAGAAACCAATTAGTCCGCCGGAGTATGTATTGTCGAGTTCACAAGATATTTTTCCGCGGTTGTAGCAGTTTTCGATTTTGAGGGAAGTATCATCGCCCTCGGTCATGCCAATAATGCCGCCAAAACAGCCCATTGAATGCTCTGCCTCGCTGATCAGGCTGCCCCAGTTGGTGCAGGCGGAGAATTTCGGAGTGCCATACGCATACCCGGCAATGCCGCCGACGGCGGGATTGTCGCCGTTGTTAACCTCGATTGAAATGCTGCTTTTGCAGTTCTCAATATGGCTTTCTCCGTTAACAGAGCCGGCAATGCCACCTATGGACGTGCATTCACCGACAGATTCCTCCGTGGTGATGGTACCGGCGGTCTTGAGGTTCCGTATGGTGGCATCGTTCAGAGAACCGAAAACACCTGCCCCCGTCCCGACCCAATCTTCACCAATCGTGAGAGAGATCGTGACGGTAAAGCGGCAGCCGTCGAAGGTACCCTTGTAGCTGGCGGTATCGGTGCCGATGGGCGTCCAAGGCTCGCCGGCCAGGTCGATGTTCGCCGTCAGCATGGCGCAGGCAGTGGTTTCGCTGCCATCGTTGACCTTTGCGGCGAATGCCAGCAGATCCGCCGCGCCGGCGATCCGGTAGGGATCGTCCTCTGTGCCGCTACCCGACAGCTCACCGTCTGCGGCGAACACCGCCGTGGGCAGCAGGCTCCACAGCATGACTACCGCCAGCAGCAGAGATAGTACACGTTTTTTCATTCTCTTTTCTCCTTCTTTCTGTTGATCTCTATTTGAAATAACAGGATAACATGGTGCCGGGGAAAGGAAGAAGCCGGGAGAGGTCGGTGTACCTCTCCCGGCTCGTGGGAAACACGGCTTATGCCGCGCCGGTATACAAAACAAAACGCCCGTCCCCGGAGGGACAGGCGGTACGTTTTTTCCCGGAAAAAACGCTGCTTTTATCCATAAAAGCAGCGCACGATGACTTTCCTGCACACGGAGAGAACGCCCGCTACACTCACAGCTTCTCCTTCGTGCAATTCTCCTGCCCTAACGCCGCGAGACTGACGTCTCCCGTACATGACCTACCTTCTCGGAGCTTGCGCCCCAATGGATGCTGTTCGCCACGGCTTCGCCGCTTTGGTCACTTCCTTGCGTTCACAGTGCCGTTCGCAGAGGGTATCACCCAATTCCTTTTGAACTGCCGCCTGACCGGAATCGGTCTTTACGGCGGCAGCCACACGACATCACAGAACCTGAATATTCAATTTTACATTATAATTATATAGGGGAGATGATGCTTTGTCAATATGGCGGGGGGTTGATTTCCGACGGGATGTCCATTAAAATAGGGGAAACCGCGCCTGCGGGCGCGGGGACGGGGGAGACGGATTGCCGAACCAGTGACATCGGTCACTGGCTCGCAATGACAGCAATATTGGGGGCTGGCTCGGAATGACAGGAGAAATGGACGGCGGTGAGAGTGATGGGGAGGTTTGTCACATGAAAAAGAGAGGGATATGCTTGCTGCTGGCGGCGGTGATGCTTTGCTGCGCCGCCTGCGGGAGCCGTCAGACAACGGAGGGCGGCGGGGAGAAGGATCGGTACATGACCGACCCGGTACCGGAGGGGAAGCCTGCACCGGTGGAGCCGCAGGACGCGGTGGTGGACGGCGACGCCGTGGGCAGATGCACGTTTTCCATCTCCTGCGAGACGATATGGGACAACATGGAGCTGTGCGTGGAGAGCAAGAGGACGCTCGTGCCGGAGGACGGCGTTATTTTCCCCGCCGCGGAGGTGGAGTTCTACGAGGGGGAGAGCGTTTTTGACGTGCTGCAGCGGGTTTGCCGGGAGAACAAGATACACATGGAGTCCAGCTGGACGCCCGTATACAACAGCGTGTACGTGGAGGGGATACAAAACCTGTATGAGTTCGACGTGGGAGAAGGCTCCGGGTGGATGTACGCGGTGAACGGGTGGTATCCCAATTACGGCTGCTCGCGGTATTCCCTGCAGGACGGCGACGTGGTGGAGTGGCGGTATACCTGTGACTACGGAGCGGACATAGGCGGGGGATACATGGCAGGGGGAGAGTGAGAAAAAAAAGGCAGCACCGGGAGGTGCTGCCTTTCAGGTTTTTGATGGGTAACGAAGCGGGGGGTCAGAAGGAGACGATCTCGGGGTCGGGCTTGGCGGCGGCGGTGATGGAGGTGACGTAGAGGACGGGACCTACCCCCTGGTAGGCGTCGCACTCCTCCACCTTGACGGTGGCGTGAATCAGCACCCAGTCCTTGTCCTTATAGTTTTCCAGACCCTCGCCGCGGCAGACCAGCGCAAGGAACTGCATATCCTTGTCGCAGCAGACCATGGCGAAGCGTCCGGGGCAGTGGATGCCCTTGAACTTCTTGGAGTGGCACATGATCGCCTTGAAGGTGACCTCTATATCCTCGTAGCGTCCGGGGTTGTCCATGATGTCCACGTACCAGACGCCGTAGTCCGCGTCGGGCACCACCAGCTCGCCGGAGGAGAGGTCGAAGGGGGACATCTCCGGGGTGACGTACTCCTCACTGGAGCCGTCCTCATTCTCCAGATAGATGTCGGCGCGGCGGTTGACCATCCGCAGGTTGCGGCTGCGAAGCTGGGCACGGAGCTGGTCGTTGCAGTGAGCGAAGATCAGCAGGTCGGCGTTGGTGATCTTCTCCATCATCAGCTGCCCCATGTTCTTGACGTACATCTCGAAGGTGCGGGCGTCCACAAGGCACATGATCTGGTAGAGGATCCAGTTGGCGGGAAGCACCTCGCGGTAGAGCGTCTCCATGCTCCACATACCGTTGTACTCCACGATGACCTGCTTGGGGCGGTACTGCTTTTCCAGCTTTTTCAGAAGCGCAGGGGTCAGGTCGTCCTCGTCCTCCACGGTGTAGGTGAACACGTTGCCCAGCACCTTGGGATCGTAGGACAGCTCACCCTCCTCGCAGCACAGGAGCAGGGTGCGATCCTCAGCGGCGAAGCCGTCGCGGAGGATGCCGTTGATGAACGTGGTCTTGCCGGCGTCCAAAAAACCGGCGATGAGGTAAACAGGAATATCCATAGCGTGCACCTCCGCTTACAGACCGAACAATGCGGACAGCTTCGCCTCGTCCAGATGGGAGCCGATGACGCACAGGCGGCCGGTATAGTCGGCACTGCCGCGGCGGAGCTGGTGCTCCTCCGGCACGAAGTCGAAGTGCAGCCACTCGCCGCCGTCGGCGGCGGGGACGATGCCCTTGGCGCGGAGAATGGCTCCGCAGTCGCCGCTGTCCAGCGCGGTGAGGATGCGTTCCAGATCGGCTTCGGTGTAGGGCTTCACCGTCTCCACGCCCCAGCTGATGAACACCTCGTCGGCGTGGTGATGGTGATGGTGGCAGGCGCAGTGGGGGTCGTGGCACTCCTCGCCGTCGTGGTGGTGATGGTCATGGTCATGGTCGTGGTCATGGTGCTCGTGATCATGGTCATCATCGTGGTGGTGATGGTGGTCGTGCTCATGCTCATGCTCGTGTTCGTGCTCGTGCTCGTGCTCGTCCGCCTCGTGCTCGGCGCGCATTTTCGCCAGCAGCTCCTCCGCCAGAGAGACCTTCTCAATGGCGGAGAGGATGGTGGCACCGTCCAGCGCGTCCCAAGGGGTGGTGAGGATGGCGGCGGTGGGGTTCTTCTCCCGCAGGAGGGCCACAGCCGCCTCCAGCTTCTCCTGACTGAGACGCTGGGTGCGGGAGAGGATAACGGTGCCGGCGGATTCGATCTGGTTGTTGTAGAACTCGCCGAAGTTCTTCATGTAGACCTTTACCTTGGTGGCGTCCGCCACGGTGACGAAGCTGTTGAGCCTCATGTCGGGGACGTCCTTGACGGTGTTCTCCACCGCCACGATCACGTCGCTGAGCTTGCCCACGCCGGAGGGCTCGATGAGGATGCGGTCGGGGTGGAACTGGTCGTGCACGTCCTTCAGGGCGCGGTTGAAGTCGCCCACCAGAGAGCAGCAGATGCAGCCGGAGGACATCTCGCTGATCTGGACGCCGGAATCCTTCAGGAAGCCGCCGTCAATGCTGATCTCGCCGAACTCGTTTTCGATGAGCACCAGCTTTTCGCCGGGGAACGCCTCCGCCAGCAGTTTTTTGATGAGGGTGGTCTTGCCCGCACCGAGGAAGCCGGAAACAATGTCGATCTTTGTCATAGTAAAACCTTCTTTTCTCCGCCGCCGGGGCGGCGTTCAAATTTTATCACCTTATATAATAGACCATTTTTCCGAAAATGCAAGAGGGGGCGCAAGAGTTATGCCGGCGGCGGTGCCGCCGGCATAGGGGCGGTTACTCGCCCATGCGGTCAAGGAATGCTCTGCCGTCGGTCATGCGGCCGCCGGGCGTGGTATCGGGGGCGGTGCCGTTGGTGTCGGGCTGGGTGGTGATGCCGCCGTTGGGTGTGGTGTCGGGGCGGGTTTGGGGCTTTTTGTCCGCGCCGCCGCACGCCGCCAGCGTCAACGCCAGAGCCACGGCGGCCACCAGAACCATCACGCGATCTGTCATGGGAGATCCCTCCTTTTTCCATCGTCACGGCGTTGCCTGCGCGAGAAGCGCGCAGCGCGCAGACGTGCGCCGTGCCGCAGTTAGTTTTTGCAGAGGTACCGTTTATAGACGCGACACTTTTTGGGTTTTGCGGGAGGAAAGTTGCTTTTTTGCCGGGGACGTGGTACAATGTAGACCTGTTACAGACGACTACGAAGTGTAATTTACGGAAGAAATACTACTCTTTGTATATATAGGAGGGTTTTGCCATGCAAAAGCTGGAAAAGCAGTATCATATTCACTGTGTGGAGGGCGACGTGGGCCGCTACGTGCTGCTGCCGGGGGACCCGGGGCGGTGCGAGAAGATCGCCGCTCTGTTCGACGACGCGCATTTTGTGGCGCAGAACCGGGAGTACGTGATCTACACCGGCACGCTGCTGGGGGAGAAGGTGTCCGTGTGCTCCACCGGCATCGGCGGCCCGTCCGCCTCCATCGCCATGGAGGAGCTGCACAACATCGGCGCGGATACGTTTATCCGGGTGGGCACCTGCGGCGGTATCGACGTGGGCGTCCGCAGCGGCGACGTGGTGGTGGCCACCGGCGCGATCCGGTTTGAGCACACCAGCCGGGAGTACGCCCCCATTGAGTACCCCGCCGTGGCGGATTTCGAGGTGACCACCGCGCTGGTGCAGGCGGCAAAGGCTCTGGGCAAGCGGACGGAGGTGGGCATCGTCCAGTGCAAGGACGCGTTTTACGGACAGCACAGCCCGGAGAAGATGCCGGTATCCTACGAGCTGCTGGAGAAGTGGGAGGCGTGGAAGCGTCTGCACGTGAAGGCCAGCGAGATGGAGTCTGCCGCGCTGTTCGTGGTGGCGAACGCGCTGCAATGCCGCTGCGGCTCCTGCTTCCACGTGGTATGGAACCAGGAGCGGGAGAAGGCGGGGTTGGATCAGGAGATGAGCGAGGACACCACCTCCGCCGTACAGGTGGGCGTGGAGGCGTTGAAGCTGCTGATCCAAGCGGACAGAGCGAAGTGAGAGGAAAAAACAGGCGGACAGCCCCTCCGGGGCTGTCCGCTTGCTTCGTGAATGGGGGATAGCGGGGTGCCGCGCCTGCGGCGCGGGGGACGGGGGACGCGGATTCCCACGCCAGTCTGCGGACTGGCTCGGAATGACAGGAACATCGGGACTGGTGCGGAATGATAGGACGGGGGTCAGAGGAGGGTGGCGTGGGGGGTCTCCTGCTCGGTCTTGTAGTCCATGGCCTCCTGCTGGTAGCTGGCGGCGGCACGGCGGATCTGGGCAAGACCCTCCTCGTCCAAGGGGCCTTTCACACGGGCGGGGGAGCCGAACGCCAGAGAGCCGTCAGGGATGACGGCGTCCTGGGTCACGAGGGAGCCGGCTCCGATGAGGCAGTTGCTGCCGATCTTCGCGCCGTTGAGGACGATGGCACCCATGCCGATGAGGGTGTTGTCGCCGACGGTGCAGCCGTGGAGAATGGCACTGTGCCCCACGGTGACGTTATCGCCCACGGAGACGGGGTAGCCGTTGTCCACGTGCACCACGCAGTTGTCCTGAATGTTGGAGCCGGCACCGATGGTGATGTCCTCGCGGTCAGCGCGGAGGACGGCACCGAAAAAAATGCTGCTGTGGGCTCCGAGGGTCACGCTGCCCCGGAGGGTAGCGTTGTCCGCCACAAAGGCGGTGGGATGGATGGAGGGAGTTTTCATAGAATACACCTCGCAGGAATTTTTCTGCATTGTACCACATTGTGGGAAGAAAATCGACAGGAAAAGAAAAAAATGGGCTTACATTTTTCGTTAGAATATGTTATACTGTCAAAAGAAGGGGGTACGCACGGCCGGAAGGGCGTGTGCATTTTTTGTATTTTTGTGAATGTGGATAAGGAGCGTGTGAAATGTTTGCAGCGGGCGATATGGTGGTATACGGCGGCGAGGGCGTGTGCCGCGTGGAGAGTATTGGTCCCTCCGGGCTGCGCTATGACGGCGGGGACAAGACCTACTATCATCTATCTCCGCTGTACCGCAGCGGAACGGTGATGACACCGGTGGACACCTCCGTGCTTATGCGCCATGTCATCACCAGAGAACAGGCGTTGGCGTTGATCGCCGCGCTGCCGGAGCTGCCGGCGCAGCGTCCCGCAGAGCGGGGGATGCGGGCGGCGAAGGAGTTCTATCACCAGCTGGTGGCGCGGTGCGACTGCGCGGAGCTTGCCTCCATGATCCACGGGATCTGCCGCAAGCGGGCGTGGGCACTGCACCACGGGAAAAAGGTCAGCCAGATGGACGAGCGGTATCTGAAGCGGGCGGAGGAGCAGCTGTACGGCGAGCTTGCCGCTGTGCTGGAGATCGCCAGAGAGCAGGTGGTGCCCTTTATCCGGCAGACGTGGGAGAAATGGCCGGAGCAGCTGCCGAAGTCGGAGCAGGACGAGGCGGAGGAAAACGCGGAGGCGGCAGCGACTGCGGCGGAATAAGGAGATAACAGGGACGGCTTTCGCCGTCCCTTTCAGACTGTCGAAAAAGCCGGGGCGTTTTTTCGACAGCCTGAAATAATGTCATTATTTTTTGCGCCGCGAAGCGGCACAAAAATAGTCGCTCCGCTCCGCGCACGCCTTGCAGGGCAAGGCTTAGCGTGATATTTGATCCGATTCGAGGAGGGCTTCGCCCCCTCGAGCTCCCCCTGCGAGGGGGGGAGGACTGCGCGTACATGGGGGTATCGACACAGGAACAGGGACGGCTTTCGCCGTCCCTGTTGTGCTGGGGGGTCAGATCAAAAATTCGGCGGGGGCGTCGTGGGAGGAGAACAGGAGGGGGGAGAGCGTTTTGGCGTAGGCTCCCGTGTTGCCCACCGCCACAAGGTCGCCCACGGAGAGGGCGGGGCCGGTGAAGCCCTTCGCCAGCACGTCGGTGGCGCAGCAGAGGTTGCCCACGATGTCCACCGTCTCCACGGCACCGGTACCGGCGGCGGGGAGGGCGGTGATGGGGAAGGACGTTTCGCCGGTGAAGAGAGGCTCCTGCGGGGTGAGGGGGGCGTCGCCGGCGGCGGTGCGGAGCAGGGCGGCAAGCGCAGGCTTCTGGAAGCCGTTGAGGCAGTTCTCCACGATGACGTAGGTGGTGCCGTGGGAGGTCTTTTTGTCCACCACGGGCAGGTAGTACGTGCCCGCCTGCGCCGTTAGGAAGCGGCCGGATTCGATCATCAGCCGCGCACGGAGCGTGCGGGCGTTCTCGTCCGCCACCGCCTGCGCGCTGCGGTGCAGGGCGGCCATGTCCAGAGGGGACTGGAGGGCAGGGTCGTAGACGATGCCCACGCCGCCGCCGAAGTTGATGTATTCCACGGTGCAGTGGAGGACGTCGCGGAGGCGGAGTGCCAGAGCGAAGCAGTTTTCGTAGTAGTGGGAGAGGACGTCCGCCGAGAGGTTCTGGGAGCGGAGGTGGACGTGGAGCCCGCAGACATCCACGGGCAGGGTGGACAGCAGCTCACCCAGCGCGGGGAGGTCGGTCTCGTCGATGCCGAATTTGGATGCGCCGTTTGCGCCGCCGTCCATGTTGAAGGCGGGGTTGATGCGAAGCCCAATGGACTTACGCTCGCCCCGGGCAGCGGCGATGGCGGCGATGCGCTGCACCTCGCCGATGGAGTCGGCGATCAGGTGGCAGCTGTCCCACGCAGCGGTGAGGGCGTGATCCGTCTTGCCGGCGGCGGAGAAGTAGATGTCCTCCTTTGCCATGCCGCACTCGGCGGAGAGGGAGACCTCGTGGGCGGAGGCGGCGTCCGCTCCGACGCCCAGCGCGGCAAGGGCTTGCAGCACCGGCGGGAAGGGGTTCGCCTTGATGGAAAACAGAATGTCGAAGCCGGGGAAGGTACGGCGGAGCTCCTCCGCCTGTGCGGTGAGAATGTCGCGGGAGTAGAGGTAGCAGGGCGCATGTTGACGCGCCAGCGTGATGGCGTTTTCGTTCATGGGGCACCGTCCTTTACTGTGTGATAAGGACAGCATACCATATCCGGAGGGGAAAGGCAAAACATTCCTTGCGCGGCGGAGGGAAATGTGCTACAATGGGCAGCGGATGTGCGGGCGTGGTGGAATTGGTAGACTCGACGGATTTAGGTTCCGTTGCCTCAGTGGTGTGCGGGTTCGAGTCCCGCCGCCCGCACCAAACCAATATAATCCGAACCAAATCTTCTTAATCGGAGATGGGTTCGGATTATTTGTTTTCTTCGAGAAGTTCGAGGATACGCATTTCAGAAACGGCGTGGTAAAGCGTCCCGAATCCAAGCCCAGAGGGCCGAGAAAACCAAAGATATAGAGGCATGCCTGAACGCCGCCACGGAGTATAAGCCCTACGAAAACTGAACAAACGCACAAAAGGGGATGGCGGCCTGCCATCCCCTTTGCCATGCTGCTTTAGGAGTTTACATCCCTTGGATTTGTCTTATATCTATCGTCAGGCGGCGTTCTCGCCGTTGCTGTCTTTGTCCGTTTTTGCCCCGTCCCGTGCTGCCTTCCATTCGGCAAATTCCCGCTGCCCTTCCTCACTCTCGTAAAAGGCGAGAATATCCGGCAGCAGGATTCGGGCGATGTTCTCGATCTCATGCTGAGGGATGCCGCTGTTGTTGGTGAGCTTTTTCCGCCTGCCCAAGTTGCACCTCCGAAAAAGTTTTTTGCCGCAGCTTTCTCCCGCGCGGCAGAGGAATGGCGTCTTGAGCGTCTTTTGCCGTCTGTGCTTCTTTTCCCTTCGCATCCTTCCCTTCTTATCCGAAATTGAAAATGCAGCCGCCTGTCAAGCCTTTCAGCCCGTCTGCGTCTGCATGGTGTCCTGTGTCTGAAATTGTGCTTTTATTATAGCAGCGGCGAGGCTGCACGTCAATACCACGGGAACGGAGCGGCTGACAGCGTAATTTGGGCAGCGGCTACCAAAATTGTTTTGTGGCTTGCAGATTGGCAAAGGCAGTAGCGTAGCAGCCGACAGCCGTCAATGGTCAAGATGAACGCTTCGCGCCATTGACTGCCGCCGCCCGCCGCGCTTTTTGGCAGACAAGGCGGGCAGACACAGTTTGTGCCTGCCCGCCCATACACATTCTGGCGATTATAGATATTGGATTTTCAACCGGAGTTGTAGCCGGGTGCGCCCTGTTTTGGGGCGTACCCGCCGCTGTTGCTTGCTACCTATCTTCGTATGGTGGCGGCGCGGGAGAGTTTGCGTAAAGCAGGGTTTGGGGACAGCGCTCCCTAACAAGATTCTGATAGAAACGGAATGAGCGGCTGGCGAAATCCGGCTCTGGCAATTCAGCTCTGCCTTTGTCGTAAGCTGCGTATATCTTCCTTTTATAACCTACAACACCAGATGCCCGATAGATGTGTGTTGACTGCATTCGCTTTTTCAATGCCCATGCTGTGATTCTTGGTCTAAGGCCGGTAGAAATCGCCGCTCCCGCATGATATGATAAATTTGAAAAAGTATTTTCCTGTCCACGCAATGAACGGCGATTTTTGTTGTCTATATAGGTGAAAGGCCTTTACGCAGA
>OLWA01000660.1_pt1 | contig 41286 bp, 33 predicted proteins | sample 1673251 | NCBI WGS metagenome assembly OLWA01 (sample SAMEA3178937, study PRJEB25190) | human gut metagenome | biome: human gut; feature: human-associated habitat; material: faeces | place: Austria | collected 2013 | reverse complement strand
TCTATGATGACGTCAAGAAACAAGAAGTGCAGATTGACGACCTGCAAAAGACAGTAACCAACCACACCACTCGCATCGAGACCCTCGAAACCAATGCGAAGGCAACGCCGCCGCCACAGGCACATGCGGAGCCAACGGAAATCAAAGTAGTGATTCCCGAAGATATTGCCCGGAAGTCAGACATTGAAAATGCCGTGACGCAGATTGTTGAGAACTGCAAGACCGGGGAACCCCAGTCTCAAGGATCGGTATCTGTGACTGTCAGCCCTATGGACGTGCTCGAAAAAGTCGAGTTTGACAAGGCTATCCGAAAGGCTGGAGTCACCCAAAGCCGTGGAAACGGAGCAATCAAAGTCAAAGACCGAAACAAAACCGAAGCCACTTCCTCATGAGAAACGTTCCCGCCTGACACCCGGAGAAGTCCAAGCAATAAAGAATATGCGGGCAAATCCCCATATCCCCGAAGATGCCAAACCCGAACTACCAGAAGGCTACGAATAATCCCAGCGCCACCGAGAGAAGCAAGCACCTCCCTCGATGGCGTTTTTTAGTGTGAACTTATGCTTTACAACATAATAGGCTCAAAATCTCAATTTTTTGTTGTAACTTTGCGGTCGCAGACCGCCTCGCAGAAGCCCCGGTCTGGGGTTAAGCGGAGCGGGATGTAGTTGAAATACATAAGAAAGCGTTTATCCGCGCTGATTCTTGACTGGTCGAAATGTCTCGCAAACTTTCATATCAAAGTCAGGGATTGAGCAACGGTAGATGCCCGTGGATATGTAATTATCTTGCATTCGGCACGATATTTCGTAAGAAATATAGCCGGACGTATTAATTGCATATACAAGCGTGGGCTTCTGCGTTGCCGTCCGACTTTGATAGGGCAATGCGAGAAGCCTCGACCAGTAGGACGGTAACAGATACAGATTCCTACGCTTTTTTCGTGAAATGACAAACGCCAACGAGAGGATGACCGCGGCGCAAAAGCTTATATGGCAATAGCCAAAGGTCTATCTATTAACCAAGCAGAGCGTTGTGTTGTAATGCAAGGCTTTTATGAGCAGTTGGAAATTGCTCAACAATCTCAATATGCACAAGAGTCAAGTATTAAGGCAAAACTTTACGATATTATTGAGGACAACTCACTTGAAGAAGATGAAAAGCAATCGTTAAAAAAGCCATTAATAAGCGAGTTAGAGGAAATTGAGCATAAGCATATAAGAATAAGATGTTCTGTTCTGATTGGACTATATTCATTTTGGGAAGTATCCCTTAAGGCCATTTTATCCTCGCAGTCATTCATTTCTTCCCCTTCCAATAAAGGTAACTGGCAAATAGAACGGACACCAAAAAAATCCAAAGCATGGAATTATCTAAAACAGATTTATGGAGAGGATATTCCCAATACAAGTCTTCTTATAGACGGTGCTATAAGAGCATGCCGTAATTATATAGTTCATGGTCATCTTTCATCACGTCAGGAAGAGACGATACGAACATTAGAAGTGTCTAACCCGGAGTTCTGCATTGGAATTATATGTGGTAATTGTGTAATTACTTGCTATTCTGGACTTCGTCATTTATTAGAATATATAAGCCGTGAATTAGATAACGCTGAATTTGTAGCTAAAAAGCAACTTAATCAAAACTAATTTTATTGGAAATGACATATAGGATTATATTATTAATAATGTGTATTATAGCCACATTGCCTGCTCATGCAGAACGATATTCAAGTGGTGGAGAAGCATTCTTTGTCGGAGCCTTGCAAGGACTGTTTTTAATGTTTGTCTTTTGGGTTTGGAGACTTATCAAAGGTGGTAAATCTAAGACTAAGGAAACACATCACCAAGACGTAAATAATTCTGTATCTAAACATAATACAGAGAACACAATATCCAAAGTGGCTCAACCGTCATTGAACCAATGGGATAAATACAAGATGAATAACGCTGAAACAGCAAAAGCAGTGGAATCTCTTATCGAGGGAGATTTGCAATATCTTTCTGAAAAAGATATATTAGAGAAGATTGCAACATTCAAGAGGATGTCTATGCGCTTCGACTGTCCTATTTCAGAATTAAAAAATGTAACAGTGAATATATTTGTCTCAAAATTTAATTCTGATGAACTGCGAGATGCTGTTGATCGGCTAACTGCTAAATCAGAATTAGAAAGTCGGGAATATTCTATATCCGAAGAAAACACTATGGCATATTATGCTCAGGTATGGCTATCTGACTATTTGTATAATACAGTGAAAATTAAGTGATGAAGTATTTTGTATTTAGTCTTGCCGTAATCGCAATATTAAAATTCAGCGGTTGTTCTTCAAATGACAAAAGGCTTGGTTATGAGTCCGATAACACCTCCATAGAATATGATTCAAACACGGTCGTAGAAAATTGCGATACAGTCGTGGCCTCAGAGGATTATGAAGATGACAACGATATAGTTGATATATCAGAATTTGGAGAAACTCCAGATAATAAGTTCCTGTCTGAAGTTTACTCCAATAGTAAATTCAGCATCAGATATCCATCAAATTGGGATGTCGTTCAGGAGAATGCGCAAGCAACTGATAACACCACAATAGCAGTGCAAATAATGCAACGGGGAACAAATGACTATGACTTTAGACCGAATGTTAATATAATCGCTTCAAAAGATAAACGCACCGAAACCACTGCTTCGTTAGCAAGAGTATCATACGATCAAGCAAGAAAAATAGGATTTGCAACAAATCTTATAGGCATACATGATTGTCAAGTAAACGGAAAGGGCAGAAGTGTAGCCGAATATATTGCGACCGTAGAAGGTTATAAACTCCATATATATCAATACATCGTTAAAAAGAAAGATAATTCGACCTTTGTTATAACGATGACTCTTGATAACAACAATCTCGGAACTCAAAAATCATTATCACAGCAAATCATTAATTCCATAAAAATATTCTAAGTAAACATGAAGAGCATTTGCAAGAATATTAGTAAAGGTACACTTTTCATCCTTATATTGTTCACATTAATTGCCTGTGAACGAGAACCGGCGTATGTAGATAGTTACGTTATCGAAAAAGGGGGAGTGTATGGATTAATTGATTCCACTGGTAACGAAATTGTTGAACCTCGCTTCCTATCCATTGAACCGATTCAGAAAGACGGGATAGCACTCGCCATAATCGATACGATTTATACCTCAGTTAGAGATTCTTCGTTCCTTGGTATTCGAAATATTCCAGTCCTAAATATAAAATACGGCTACATAACAGCTGAAGACAAGTTTTTATTTCCAGAACCGTCTTATATTAAAATAAAGATTGAGGGCTACATGGACTCAATCCGGGCTTACTCAAGATTCTGTCAAGAAACTTCTTTTTATGGAGGACTTGCTGTTGCCCAAGACACAACTACATTGCTATATGGTTATATAGGACTAAATGGTGACACCATAATACCAGCAAAATATCGTTCAGCCAGCAGATTTAATGAAGGTCGTGCAGCCGTACAACTTGATTACAAAGAAGGAATGAATGGTAGGGGTAGATGGGGTCTAATTAATCCAGAAGGAAATAATGTCTGCGATTTCGTTTTCAACCAAATAGAGACACCGGTCAATAAAAGGGCTATTGCATCTATCACTACAGTCAACAAACAAGAAGGAGGAGCTATAGAGGGTGAAATCAGTGTTGACGAAAATGGGAAAGCATATGTCGATAAATCTATGGCGACCGTTATAGAAGCAAGTGACAGTCCCACATTTAGTACCACTATATTCTTGGTAGATGAAAATGGGAAGATCATCAATGAGAATATGAATATGACGTATCAATATTCGGATTTCTCAAAAGATGGTATAGCTGTAGCAATACCCAACCGAATAGCAGAACTTCTTGGCGCTGGATTCCGATTCATTTCAAAAGATGGTGAATTAATAGAGAGACCGGATGTTAATGATATTACAGAAGAGCAGGCTAAAAAGATTGTTGAAAGTAATTTTTTTTTAGGAGAGCTGCTACCAAAAGATATTGAATTTAGAGATGCAACGCGTTTTACAGAAGGATATGCCGCTGTTAATCTTGGTAAAGCATGGATTTTTATCGACAAACAACTAATTCCAAGAGGGAATGATGAAAATCCAATATATGAGGATGCATTGCCATTTTCTCATGGTCTCGCAGGCATTAGACTTAATGGTAAGTATGGCTATATAAATACAGAGTTTAATGTAGTCATACCATGCAAGTATGATTCTTGTGCAATTGCCGGGAAAAATTTATGTCGCGTTTACGGTGGCCAGAAAACCGAAAATGGTTATTCAATTATCTCCTACATTGATCGGAGTGGCAAGGTTATATGGCAAAATGTAAATTACGAAGGTAATTATAGGAAAAATGAAGTAGGAAAAACGAAGCATGATTGGCGCGAATTTAGGTACACCTATATTGGTAAGAATTATTTGCCATTATTCATAATAATTTCAATTGCAGTTATAATAGTTATAATAGCCATAATACTCATTTTATCAAAACGACATAAAAAGAAATATGCATTAGATAAAGAGAAAAAGAATGCTAAGAATAATTCAATAGATACTGATAAGAAGATGGAGGAAACTTCAGATGCATCATTGTCAGAACAAAATGTGACGTATGATGATAGTCTACCCTTGAGAAAGGATGTTATCCAAAATGGTCTCAATGAAAGTAGTAGTATGGACGCACCCTCGGTGGACGAGCGACTTGATGATATATTAAACTTATAGCAAATCATTTTGAGATTTTAATATTGCAATGTGGTGGCCCGGCGTAATTTTCGCTGAGGTCACCACATTTCTTAGGCTTAAATATAGTTGCAGTATTTATCTTTTCTATGCCATGATTTTGGTTTGGTTCGGGCTTTATATATGCCCGACTAAACCTAAACCTATATATGGGGATGGCTGGGCAAAAGAAAACTGTTGTTGATTTATGCGTTCACAAACAAATCATCGGCTGTGATTTGCGAATGGATGCTGTTCATTGAATATGAGTTCTTCACAAGTCCGGAACTTGTTATCATGGTCAGGGCGATTCCTTTGCGTGTCTTTGTCAGCTGCCGGAATATAGCTGCCTTGTTGCGCAGATTTTCCATATATTTCTTGTCAATCGTATATGGCCCGTAGGAATATTTTATTTCACAAAGGTTTATTGCCTTGTCACTGCGGTCTATCAGCAAGTCTATCTGCGCTCCGGGATGTTCGTCAGTGGCAGTGGTGCGCCATGAGTATTCGTTAGTGATAACTCCGCTTATTCCAAGAGCTTTCTTTATTTGCTCTGAGTGTAAGAGGCATACGCGCTCAAAAGCAAGTCCGCTCCATGTGTTAAAGATAGGTGCCATCTGCACTTTAGACCAGTAATTAGCATCCGTATTCTTCTTGCCTTCCATAAATTTGAAATAGAAGAGCGTGAAATTATCAATAAGCTGATAGAGGGCATTCTTTGTCTTAGAGCCAATAGCCTGATAACGTCGGATAAATCCGCAATTTTCCAAATCTTCCAGATATTTAGTAAGTTGACCGTTTGTAGCGAGATTGGAATTAGTAATTATCTCTTCACGTGTCATTCCAATCTTCTTTTTGGCTAAAGCTGTTATTATATCCAGATATGGTTCCGGCTGCTTAAAAAGCGATGAGTATAATTCCTTAAATTCATTCCCCAATTTAGGCGTTCTCCCAAAAAATAATGTGTCAATGTTTTGAGGAAGACTCTGCGACTTGTTCAGTAGTGACCAGTAGAAGGGAATACCACCAAATACCATATACGCCTCCATTATTTCTTGCCGTTCCAGAGGCAAATTGATGCTATTTGCATATAATTCGCACTCATGCAGATTAAACGGCTGGAGATGTATCTGATTATTCAGACGATTATGCAGACCTCCTCTATTTTTGAGTATCTTCTTCACCATCCAAGATGTTGCAGAGCCACTCACTATAAGAAGAATATCTTTTCTCGCTGAAGCCCAAGCGTTCCAAAAATTTTCAAAAGCAGGCATAAAGCTTGACTTAGGGCCATCCATCCACGGCAATTCATCCAAGAATACAACCTTTTTTCCATCAGGAAGCCCCTGAAGATACTGCTCTAATATGTAGAATGCCTCTATCCAATTGTTAGGGTATGAGCCGCCTTTGAATCCACAATCTTTAAGAGTGAGATAAAATCGCTGCAATTGCTCCTTTGTCGAAGCCTGTGCCATTCCGGAATAGGTAAATGCAAAGTTATCTTGAAAGACTTCCCTGACAAGATAAGTCTTACCAATTCTACGACGTCCAAATACAGCAACAAACTTCGACTCGTCTGAATCGTAAGCCTGTCGAAGCTCTTGTATCTCTTTCTCTCTTCCTATCAGCATATAAGATTGTTTTAGGTTGCAAAGCTATAAAAAAATCTCTTACATCACATAGCCAAATCGTATATTTTTAAACCAGATTTGGCTAACGGATGTAAGTAACGGATTCAAGTAATGTATCATGAACCCATAAAACACTCAGATAATGATATGCACCAACAGCACTTACGTCACGCAGCCAAATCGCATGCATTTTATACACATTTGACTCGTCATTATTGATTTTAACGTGAGTTCGATATAAGCAATCAGAACAAAGTTAGCTGGTTATCTGTCACAAACTCCAAAGAGATAGACGGTTTCTTTGGAAAAAAGCAGTAAGCAGCGATAGCACTCAAGGCATTGGTGATGAAATTTGCGAAAGACCGATGCCTTGAGTGTTCTATCTGAGCTATATTTTTAAGTTCATCGTTAACAGATTCAACAAGAGCTCTTTTGCGAAGCATAATTTTGTCAGCCACGGACATCAGCGAGTTCTTCATGTTGTTCTTAACCTTGGTAACGAGCTGAATCCCATTCATGAAAAGGAACTCAAACAGTTTTTTGCCGATATATCCTTTATCACCACAAAGTTTACCTTTGACATTCTCGATGAAGGATTCCGATTAAAGAGGCTCCCGGTCATCCACATTGCCGGGAGTGAACATAAAGTTCAGGATTTCCCCCTTATCATTTATGATTAGATGCAGTTTGAACCCAAAGAACCATCCCATCGAACACTTGCCCCTTTCAGCTATCCCTTTGAATGTCTTGTGTATAAGTATACGCTGATGCTTGCAGACTCTCAATGGCGTTGAGTCAACATACGCAATGCCGGTACAACTCCCCAGCAGCACCTCTTTGATGAATACAGTCAGGGGTAGCAGTACTGATTTCTGCAACTCAACAAATCTATTGTATGACACAGTGTTGAGAAACAGATGAGTAAGATGTTTGCAGACATATTGAGTGTAGAAATGTTTTAGACACCTGAAGCCCTTGCAGTGAAATAGGATCAGTATAGTTATGACCTCTGCATCCGAAAGCCTTCCAGGCTTATTGCGATGGACTTTGCCATCGCTGATCTGATGTTTTTTGAGCTCAGAAGAAAAATACCTGCAGAAGTCATCGGCAAGACAGAAAATTTCAGTAATTTTGTTCTCGGTAATCATAGCGGCAAATGCTTGTAAATGTTATAATTGGACACTATAAATTTACGAATTTTTCGCGATAACACCAAGAAAATCAGCCATTTAGTTTCATACTAAATGGCTGATTGTTTTATTGTTGGACAACAGAATTATTATATCGAACTCACGTTAATTTAGTTATATATGCCAATGACTTTAGTCTTTTTTGTGCATATAAGTGATATGGTACTTTGTTATACTATTTTGTATTTGTATTCCCATTACATTGACATTCGGGTGTCGGTTTGTGTATTTTACGAGCGGCAAGTCAGCTATAATAGAGTTGTGCGACTGGATGGAGTGTAATACAAACATTGGAAATCCTTTTGCTAAATGTGAGAGGATTTCGATGTCGACGCGGGTCAATCGGCATTCTGTATATGAAGATATTTTGTTTTATACTACTGTTTGAATATAGTTCGAGCGCTGTTTGAACATTATTAAAAAGGCAAAGCATTGGGACTTTATTCCGCTGCTTTGCCTTATTTGTTGGTGTTTTGCGTGTGTTTTTTCTGAATACGTTTCGTTTTTCAAAGTCACGACTTTTCGATTGTATATTTTACAGTCAGACAGAGACCTTATTATTTTTTTCTAAGATTATGAGATGCCTGCATGAGTGAAAGCGTACATTTGTTTCTTAGAAGATTAAGTTCATCTTTAAGAGCAGGTATTAATGGTAATAGATTGCTTATTACATACTCACTGTCTGCAAAGAGAACCTTGCTGATTTTGCCAAAATTTTTTGGCTTAATATCAATTCTCTTATCTCTTACAACGGTTTTAATTGTTTTGCTGAGAGCGTCAATTGCCGGAATTGAGGGAATATTATCCGAAAGAACCTTCGCCATGAGAGGAGTATGATCAATATGGATATTACGCAAACTTGTTGCTTTCATAGGCTCAGTCTTACCATCGTGTGTTTGAGTATATACACGTATGTCCCCATTGGTATTGGATAATTGAACGTATATATTGTCCGTAGCAGGATACATTATCAAAGACCTCACACCAGATAATGGATATGACTTGTCGCTCTCGCCGCTTAAAATCACCTTAATATCTCCTGCGTAATCATCAACCCAGTTTTTAAACCAATCATAATCGCTGTTTGGAGCAGATGCCTTTTTACCATTACGCTGGCTATAACAGAACAGCTTTCGGATAATCGATATAGGATAATAGATATCTTTATCGTTGCTCATTCTGTTCTGGGTGCTTAATCTGAATGCAAAGTTTTTCTTTAGTTCTTCGATTGAATATGCTATTTTTTCACTATTATCTAAATCCTCCATATCCCCGTCTACAACTTCGACTGTGGGTATGTGAGTATTGGCTTCCTCAAGTTCTTCTTCATCTGGAATGTCTTCTAAGTAGTCTTGCAGGAAATCAACATATTTTCTTATCGCAGACCGCCAATTATTCAAATCCTTTTTCATTTCGGATGAGACGGAAGATGAAGACAACAATGTCGTGAGTTTCTCATCTACTTCCTCTAAGATTTCAAAGGCGAGCGCTGTATTATCATCACTCAGTGCCCTATATGCAATCTCAAGAACACTGAGCCCTTCCGATTTTTTCATCATTGACCTTTCGAGCGCCTTCAGATATGAGACATATGATCCGGCTGAAGTTTCTTTCAGACCGCCACACTCAATCAACCAGACACGAAAATCATCTATTTTATAGATACTTTCCGAGGCTTTAGAGAGAGGAGAAGCCGACTCGGAAGTGATAGTCTTGGAACTATTTTGGGCAGCCATATGACACTTTGCAGTGCGCTTGAATTCAATGTATTGAGCAAGAGCTGTTCTTAGAGATTGGGTTCCCGTGTATGGATTGCCATCAATCGCTATTTTATGCAGGGGGACTCTATTTTTTGCCTCATCTTTTTTTGTATAGATAAAGGTGTTTTGAAGTATCTCAATAGAGTTATCTTCAATTCTAGAATCCAAATCTGGATATACCTCTTCGATTCTCTTTACCCGACTTACAGCCGTATTTGCGGAGTTCGCCTGCTTTCCTGACTTTACCAGCCAGTCAAAAAATTCTTTTTCATTCATCTGGTAGTATTTTTATTATTTAGGAAATTGAGATAGTAATTGATGTTTGCAAAACCATTCAGAATGGTTTTATAGGAGCATTCGGCATTACGATATATCTCTTTCTTCTTTGTTCGTATTAAATTGATATAGCTCTTTCGCTTGCCACCTGCTGGAAGAGCGCGGAGTACATCCAGGAATGTCATCGGTTCGGATGCCAGCGATGGTAGCATCAAATCCATTCGTTTTACGGATGAGACTATCTTTTTTGCATTTTCATAATCTACCCTACACTCTGTTTCCAACCACGAAAGGAACTCATTTTCATCAAGTAGAGAACATGATTTTTCCTTGATAAAAGTCTTGTTTGAAGCTCCTGCCATATCTACTATGAAGGCATAGTAGGTTGACAACGCGCGCAGTTCTGCCTTCGTATAAGCATCTTCATTCTTATCCAACTCTTCGAGCATTGCCTCTACATATATTTCAACAAGTCCGGGAGCATCCTCTTTTGTCAAATAAGACTCTGCTTCATCCGAAGTTCCTTCAAAGATGGATTCCAGTAGATGATAAAGATCTATGCCAACCTTTTCATACAACGAATCATAGCCTGATTCGTAGGCACACAGATAATCGCCGACACTTTTTTCCGAAATGTCGCGCTTGTTCATTAGCCATACCTTAAACTCATTTTCAAGATATGGCAACACATAAGCTATCTCCACATCCTCGTCCTCTTCACTAAGACTTTCATATAGCCATTTTGGCATTACATTCTCTAATGGGACCTCGACCCATTCGCCATTTTCATTAAGATCCATTCCTTGTGTAGGATAAAAATTTGTTTTCATAATTTTTTTATGATGATGACGCAAAATTACTCCATTTATACAAACCTACGCCACTTAAAATCGCAAAATTTTCGGGAATTTTGACTTTATACGTTGGCTGGATGTGAGTAGTATGTAATGAACCTATAAAACATTACAGATAATGATATGCACCAACGGTACTTACGTCACGCAGCCAAATCGCATGCATTTTATACACATTTGACTCGTCATTATTGATTTTATAGGAAACTCGTCGATTTTCAATTGGCACCGTCATGGATATTAGGAGTCAGATTTGGTTTGGTTCGGGCTATATATATGCCCGGATAAACTAAACCGATGTATATATAGCTGGGCAAAAGAAAAAAGTTCGAATGGGTGTAGAGTTGGGTGGTGACACCTTATAGCATTTTCACTGCCGCCTGTTGCCGCCCGTCGCGTTGTCAATAGGCTCTGCCGGTTTCTTTCGGGCTCCGGCATGATTGGCGATAAGCAGCCCCGTCACTATAATGACAAATGAAACGGGCTGATACCAGTGAAATGTGTCAATCTTCATCAACAGCGAGACGACCGTGGCAATGACAGGCACCAGATATTGATATAGCGACACAAGTTCGCTACCGATATACCTGATTGCCGGCGCCGTGACAAGATAGCAATAAAATGTCGGGAAAACGATTATAAAGCCAAGCACAGCCACGGGTGCCGGTTCCGGCTGCGCGACAAGTCTCACGCCGTGGACAGTGAAGAGCAGAGGCAGGCAGAGTATTGCGGTAAACAGGAATATCCATCTCATGAGAGTGACCGGCTTGTACTTGCGCGAAGGCTTTTCTATTATTACAAGATATGCCGCATAGCTGACTGCGCATATGACAGCAAACAGGTCACCGATAAGCTTCCCTTTCTCTACCGCCCCTCCGCCAAGTATCACAATAAGGGCGCCGACAAACGCCACACCCATTCCAAGCATTTCAAGACGATTGACACGCTCATGCATAAACAGCACATGTATCAGCACCACGAGCATAGGCTGAAACGTAAGGATGATGCTTATGTCGATAGGCGACGCAGTGTTAAACGCAAGCGAAAATACATATACAAATCCAAGCATGAACACGGAAGCGAGCATAAGCGTCCTCCGGTCACCCCGCTCTATCTTTTCAGTTTTCACCGCCAATGATGCGAGCCACACAAGCAATGCCGCCCCAAATATACGCGCTACAGCCACTCCGGGAGCGGAAATCCATGACGGGATGAGAAACTTGTTTGCCGGCTCGTTGAATCCCCAGCATATTGCCGCCGACAGGGCAAGCAGATTGCCGATTATGATTAACCTGTGATTCTTTTCCATTATATCGTCTTGCTTTTACATTATTCAAGACAATATAGCGTTACCGATGGTTCACATATCAACGGCGTGTGGCGACAAGCTCCGTAAGATGAGCCTCCTTTTCAGCAATCAGCAAGAGGGTGTCGCCAAGATAAAGGCGCGTATTGCCTGTAGGCACAAGATACCTTTCACCACGCTTAACCATTATCACAAGTGTCGCGGGAGGCAGGATTATGTCACGAAGGCGGTCACCATCCACAAGCAGCTCAGGCTTGACTTCGGTCTCTACCATTGCCGCTGTAATTTCATCTGGCAGGTCAAGGTTAAACTCTCTTTCCTTCACCGGCTCCTCAAGACCAAGCCATTTAGCCATGCGCGTGACCGTAGTCCCTTGTATGAGAAGCGACATGATCGTAATGAAAAACACCATGTTAAACATGAATCTCGCATGAAGCACATCAGGCGACATCAGGGCATATGTCGCAAAGATTATGGGGACTGCGCCACGTAATCCCACCCACGACACATAAAGACGCGCCTTTAAAGAAAAGCGCTTGAATGGCATAAGACACAACATTACCGCGGCGGGACGTCCTATTGCAATCATGAAGACGCCAAGCAACATGCCCGGCACGAGAATGCCGGCATTCATCAGCTCATGAGGATTCACCAGGAGCCCGAGCGAGAGAAACATTATAATCTGTACAAGCCAAGTGAATCCGCCGAAGAAGGTGGTTATGGTCTTTTTCAGCGCAAGCTTCATGTTTCCCACTACAAGTCCGGCGAGATAGACGGCAAGATAACTGTTGCCGCCGACAATCTCGGTGATGGAAAATGTAAAAAAGACGCAGGCAATCATCATTACCGGATACATGAACTCATTGGCAATACGGAGCTTGTTGATTACCCACACCGATAGATAGCCACACATCAATCCGCAGATAACGCCTATAGACAACTGTCCTAAAAGCATGACCACAGGGTTGGACAGCAATGTGTAGCCGCCTGAGGCTCCCTTGTTTTCAATCATCGAAATCAGGATGATAACAAGCAGATATGCCATAGGGTCGTTACTTCCACTCTCCAGCTCAAGTGTAGGTTTCAGCCTCTCACGCAATCCCATGCGCGAACTGTTGAGAATAGAAAAGACTGATGCAGAATCGGTCGATGACATGACTGCGGCAAGCAACATCGACTCCTTCCAGCCAAACGCAAACTCAGGGCTCAGCCAGCGGAAAAGATAATATATGAACGAGCCGGTCAGGGCAGTGGTGAGCAAGACTCCTACCGTCGCAAGCACAAGCCCGGGACCAAGTATCGGCTTTATATCGGAAAATTTTGTATCTACTCCGCCGGAAAACAATATAATGCTTAATGAAATCATGCCTATAAACTGTACAGCCTCGGCAGAATCGAAATGGATTCCGAAACCATCCACACCGGCAATCATGCCTACTCCAAGGAACAACAAAAGAGCAGGCATACCGAAACGATTGCCCGCCTTGCCGACTACCACACTTATGGCAAGCAGTACGGCGACAATCAGCATTATATTATTGGCGTTTATAATCATGATTCAATGAAAGCGGTTATCATGTTCAGCGCTCGGCACGCACAGGATTATGAAGGAAGTCTTCGTAAGCAAGGCGTATGCCGTCGCGCAATTCAGTCTTGTAGGTCCATCCGAGCCGGGTAGCCTTGCTTACATCAAGAAGCTTGCGGGGTGTGCCGTTAGGGCGGGTCGTATCCCAAAGTATTTTCCCCTCGTAACCTACAGTGGAGGCAACAAGTTCGGTAAGTTCCTTGATTGTCAATTCCTTTCCTGTTCCGGCATTGACCGTCTCGTTACCGCTGTAATTGTTCATAAGAAACACACAAAGGTTGGCAAGGTCATCGACATAAAGGAACTCCCTCAGGGGACATCCGTCGCCCCAGCATGTCACCGACTCGGCTCCTGCCTCCTTCGCCTCGTGAAAGCGGCGTATCAGCGCGGGAAGCACATGGGAATGCTCAGGATGATAGTTGTCATTTGGCCCGTAAAGATTGGTCGGCATGACAGAGATGTAGTCAGTGCCATACTGACGGTTAAGATACTCGCAGTATTTAAGACCTGAAATCTTGGCAAGCGCGTATGCCTCATTGGTCTTCTCCAGCTCTGAAGTCAGCAGGCAACTTTCAGGCATAGGCTGCGGGGCCATGCGCGGATATATACACGATGACCCGAGAAACTCAAGCTTCCGGCAGCCGTTGCGCCATGCCGCGTTTATGACATTCATCTCCAGCATCATGTTGTCATACATGAAGTCGGCGAGAGCCGATGAATTAGCGATTATACCGCCCACCTTTGCCGCTGCCAAAAATACATACTCTGGCTTTTCTTCGGCAAAGAAGTCATTGACCGCCTGCTGGTTGATGAGGTCAAGTTCCTTGTGAGAGCGCGTTATTATATTGGTATAGCCCTGACGCTGAAGCTCCCTGACTATAGCCGAACCCACCATGCCGCGGTGACCTGCCACATATATCTTTGAAGTTTTCTCCATTTATTTCACAATTCCTTTTTCCAGATACTCGGCAAGATTGGTTCTTACGCCTTCCCCCGCCCTCTCGATAGCAACCTTTTCCATGTCGGCATCGACCATGATATTTACGAGCTGCTCAAACGAGGTCCTCTTTGACGGGTCCCATCCGAGTTTTTCTTTAGCCTTAGTCGGGTCGCCCCACAGGTTTACGACATCGGTAGGACGATAAAAATCAGGCGATACCTCAATCAACACCTTTCCGGTCTTGACATCTATACCCTTTTCATTTTCCTCCTCTCCTTCGAAGCGCAACTCGATTCCGGCGCGGCGGAAAGCGTGTAGACAAAACTCTCTCACCGAGTGCTGCACTCCGGTTGCTATCACATAATCCTCAGGCTCTGGCTGCTGCAAGATGAGCCACATGCACTCGACATAATCCCTGGCATAGCCCCAGTCACGGAGCGACGACAGGTTGCCGAGATAAAGTTTCTCCTGCTTGCCCTGTGCTATACGCGCCGCAGCAAGTGTAATCTTTCGGGTGACAAATGTCTCTCCACGACGCTCCGACTCATGATTGAAAAGTATACCCGAACAGCAATACATGCCATATGCCTCGCGATATTCCTTGACTATCCAGAATCCATAAAGCTTCGCTACGGCATAAGGGCTGTAGGGATGAAACGGAGTATTCTCGTTCTGGGGAACCTCCTCGACCTTTCCATACAATTCCGACGTTGACGCCTGATAGATGCGACATGTATCGGCAAGCCCGCATTGGCGCACAGCCTCAAGGATGCGCAACACTCCGGTAGCATCGACATTGGCGGTATACTCCGGTGTGTCAAACGACACCTGCACATGGCTCTGCGCGGCAAGATTATATATCTCGTCGGGACGCACCTTCCCTATCACCTGAAGTATGCTCATCGAGTCGCCAAGGTCGGCATAATGAAGGTGGAAGTTGGCATGACCCTCAAGGTGGGCGATGCGTTCGCGGAAATCGACCGATGACCTGCGTATTGTCCCGTGTACGTCATATCCTTTTTCAAGCAGCAACTCCGCAAGAAACGAGCCATCCTGCCCGGTCACGCCGGTAATAACAGCCTTTTTCATCATCACGTCTATTTTGCCTTTACTCCTTTGGCTCCCTTCACTCCTCCGAGATTGAATATATTCTGGTCATAGCTGACTGTCTTCATCTCCTGCTCGCGCTTGCGCTTGAGGGCAAGCGCCACAAGCTTATCCATGAGCTTGTCAAAGGGGATGCCGGTAGCTTCCCAAAGATAGAATGACAGCGAGCCGGGAATAGTGTTAATCTCGTTGACATAGATATTGCCGTCAGCCTTGTCAATCATGACATCCACTCGGCTCACCCCGTGACATGAAAGCACACGGAAAGTCTCGCCGGCAAGAAACTGAATACGCTTTGTAACGTCATCGGGCAACTCCGCAGGAATGCGCTTCTGAGCCGACTGCATGCCTTTTGAGCCTTTGCCGCCGCCCATGTATTTTTGTTCATAGGTAAGGAAGTCGCCTACCTTCACAGGCTCTTCAAGCACCGACATCTGATAATCGTCACAGTCTCCGAGAACGGAACAATTGATTTCCTGCAACTCTCCTATCATATGCTCCACAATAAGACGCGACGAATAACGGCACGCCTCGTCGATACGTGTCTCAAGCTGCTTGCGGTCATGAGCAGTGCCGATGCCGACACTTGAGCCGAGATTTGCCGGCTTCACGATTACCGGATAGCCAAGCTTTTCTTCTACACGTGTCACAAGGGCGTCACGCGAGCGGTCCCACTGCTTGTCGGTAAACCACACATAATTCACCACCGGCACGTCATTTGCCTGAAGTATCATCTTCATGGTTATCTTGTCCATGCCGTTGGCCGAAGCAAGCACGTCACATCCGGCATAGGGAATACCGATAGTCTCAAGCACTCCCTCAAATATGCCATCCTCAACATTTGACCCGTGAAGCACCGGAATCACAACGTCAAGCTTAGCGGCGATATTCTGACCGCCAAACATCTTGCGGGCTGTCTTATAAAGATTATAGTCGCCAAAGACAGGGTGCATATATACCTCTTCACACTTCTTCAGAAGTTCAGGGATATTGCGGTAGTTAGCCACTTCAAACAGGGCATCGCCTGTGTACCATCTGCCTTGCTTGGTTATATATACGGGGGTGACATCATATTTTTCGCGGTCGATGGCATGCATAGCCTGTGACGCCGAAATGACCGAAATCTCATGTTCGGTCGACCTGCCACCAAAAAAAACTCCTATGTTGGTCTTCATTATAATGAATTTTTTTAATTGTCGTTTATTTAAATGTATCGGGAAGATCATTCTCATAGAGCACTGCGTCACCGGGCGCTGAAACCTTGGCAAGCACTGCCTGTGCATCGTTGAACGTATCTACCGGATAGACGTTGGTCTCATCCATCCCGGCATCACGCAGTCCCGACAATATAGCATCTCTGTTATACTGCCCTACGACGATGGCTATGTCAGCCGACGCGGCTATCTTGCCACCAAGCGCCTCATTGTACTCATACTGCTTTTCGCCAAGCTCAATCATTCCAGGCGTGATCACTATGCGCTTTCCCTCATTCATCGAGGCGAGCACGTCAAGAGCCATCCGCGACCCGTCAGGATTAGAATTGAATGCATCGTCAATAATCGTTATGCCTCCGGGCACATGCTTTACACTGAGACGGTGTTCAACCTGCTCTATTTTTGCCACGGCACTGCGAATGCACTCCATAGGGACATCCATATATATAGCCACGGCTATGGCTCCCATCAGATTGGAGATATTGAACTCACCAACGAGCTTTGTGTGGAAATCATGCTTCCCTTCAGGCGACACGAGCGTGAAATCCGTGCCTGAAGATGAATAGGTCAGATTCTCTACCCGGTATTCGTTATTTCCTTTGTCAGTCATGGCATAGCGCACCACGGGGACATTGGTAACCTCGCGAGATGCCACATAAGGGAAATCGTCGTTAAGAAACGCCATGCCGCCTGAAGGCAACGAGTCGACAAGCTCAAACTTTGTGCGCTGCACATTTTCAATAGACTTGAACGACTCCAGATGCTGCTCGCCAACAGCTGTAACAACACCGGCTACAGGATGCACGAGGTCACATATCTCCTTGATGTCGCCTATGTTCTTGGCTCCCATCTCGCATATAAACACTTCGGTGTAGGGCTTCATCATCTCCCTGACCGTACGGATTACGCCCATTGTCGTGTTATAGCTTCCGGGGGTCATCAATACATTGTATTTCTCGCTAAGTATGCGGTGAAGATAATGCTTGGTGCTGGTCTTGCCGTAACTGCCGGTCACCCCTATCACAGTAAGTCCGTTCATGGACTTCAATATACGCGCCGCGTCATTGTAATATCCCGCATTGATATGCTTTTCGACAGGAGCAAGCAGAATATTAGCAGCCATGATGACAACGTGGGACAACACATAGAGTGCCACAGCTGCGAAAGCGACCACATACAGGTCACGCCACACAAACCACGCAGCCACGGAGATGACACAGCAGAGCAGCATGGCGGTGATATAAATGCGCTTGGCGCGATTGGTCCACACAAGCGGCTTCTTGTATCGGGCATTCAGCAGGCTTATTATATTGATAAGCAGCGGCAGTATCGCAAGAGTACACTTGAACCACACAGGTACGGGGCGCACCCCCATCGCCACCACTCCTATGAGAGCGAGAAGGCGCACCCATGAGGTCGTGTCGCCCGAAGTGGAAAGCCAACGACGGTAACGCTCGTTGCGGTAACTGTTTTGCTGAAGCATCATCAGGTCGCGCTTCATCTCCATAAACAGATTGATGACCGCGATGGCGATAAGCGATATTACGAATATATTGGTAAGCATAGCTCAAGTGTAATTTTATGAGGTAAGAAAGCTGCGCAACACCGCAGCAAACTGATAAGGATTGTCAAGAAAACTATAGTGTCCGCACCCCGGAAAAGATACAAGCCCCGCGCCGGGTATGTGCCGTTCCATATATCGCGCGTCGGAAATAGGCGTCGCTGTGTCATTCTCCCCCCATATAAGCAGGGTCGACGCCTTAATCCCGGGCATACAATGACGCAGATCCTCATTCACCACCTTGCTAAGTATGGCACGCATAAGCGGCGACGCATTGGCATAGTCCGACGACCCGGCTTTCTTACGGTAGGCATTGAGCTTTTCCTCGGCACGTGACGAGCCCATCAACGCATACAGCAGGCGCTTGTAAGCCTTGAAGGAGTACACCTTGACATAATACTTCATCGAGCGGGAAGGCTTTATGCCGGCGGCGTCGACAAGAATCAGCTTATCCACGTCATCATGACGCGACGAATACAGGATTCCTACTCTTCCGCCAAAGGAGTGGCCGAGCAGCGAAGGGCGCTCAATGCCCTCCTCTTTTATCACAGCATCAAGCACCCCGGTATACTCTTCCACGCCCCACACGGCAGGCGGCTCCAGTGATGCCCCGTGACCGGGGAAATCTATATTATAGACCTTGCATCCCGACTCCACAGCGACCTTCTCTATACTTGCAAGCGTGGTCGTGTTACACCCCCAGCCGTGCATAAGCACAAGAGGCTTCCCTTCGCCTTCGCTCACTGTATAATGAACGGTAGCGCCATTGACCGTGATATACTTGTCCATAACTTCCGGAAGCTGAACTGACAGTCGTGTTAACGGCGGCGCATGTTGCGCATCATCTTCATCGGATTTGCCTTCATCGCCGTAGCAGCCTTCATCATCTTGCGAGTGTCCTCAAACTGCTTGAGGAGTCGGTTGACCTCCTGGATGGTAGTTCCTGAACCGCGTGCTATACGCTGGCGGCGGCTGCCGTTGATAATTTCGGGATTGACACGCTCCTGCTCGGTCATCGAACGGATGATTGCCTCGATGCCCTTGAATGCGTCATCATCGATGTCAAGATCCTTTATAGCCTTGCCGACTCCGGGTATCATTGACGCAAGCTCCTTGAGATTGCCCATCTTCTTGATTTGCTGTATCTGGTTAAGGAAATCATTGAAGTTAAACTGGTTTTTGGCAATCTTGCGCTGAAGCTCGCGTGCCTCCTTCTCGTCAAACTGCTGCTGAGCCTTCTCTACAAGCGACACGATGTCACCCATGCCGAGAATACGGTCAGCCATTCGCGAAGGATGGAAATAATCGAGTGCGTCAAGCTTTTCACCGGTTCCGACAAACTTTATCGGCTTTGTAACGACTGTGCGTATAGAAAGAGCCGCACCGCCACGGGTGTCACCGTCAAGCTTAGTCAGCACCACTCCGTCAAAGTCAAGACGGTCGTTGAACTCCTTGGCTGTGTTAACAGCGTCCTGACCGGTCATTGAGTCGACCACAAAAAGGGTTTCCTGCGGCTTGATTGCCTTCTTGATTGCCTCAATCTCATTCATCATCGCCTCGTCGACGGCAAGACGTCCTGCAGTATCGACAATCACGAGGTCATAATGGTTGGTCTTGGCATAGCGGATGGCATTTTCAGCTATCTCGACGGGATTATTGTTGCCCTCTTCTGTATAGACCGGGACACCTATCTGCTCTCCGAGCACCTTCAGCTGCTCGATAGCGGCGGGACGATAGACGTCGCCGGCAACGAGCAACGGGCGTTTTGCCTTTTCGCTCTTGAGCTTCTTGGCAAGCTTTCCCGACATTGTTGTCTTACCGGAACCCTGCAGACCCGACATAAGTATCACCGTCGGGTTTCCGCTCAGGTTGACAGGGGCAGTATCGCCGCCCATGAGCGCGGTAAGTTCATCATGAACGATCTTAACCATAAGCTCGCCCGGTTTAAGGGCGTTAATCACATTCTGTCCTAAAGCCTTGGCTTTTACCGTATCAGTAAACTGCTTTGCCACTTTATAGTTGACGTCGGCGTCAAGAAGCGCGCGACGCACCTCTTTAAGTGTCTCTGCAACATTGATTTCTGTAATTCTGCCTTGTCCTTTAAGTAACTTAAAACTGCGTTCAAGTTTTTCGCTTAGATTTTCAAACATATGATTAAGTCTCGTTTTATTCTTATTGTATTACTATTTTACTAACTTGTTAGTGGCGGTATCGGGAAAAATCACGGATGGCTTGAATGTCTTAGCCTCGTCATAAGGCATAATCGCGTAACTCATTATTATCACGATGTCGCCCTTCTGCACCTTGCGCGCGGCAGCGCCGTTAAGACATATCATTCCTGAACCGCGCTCACCCGATATTGCGTAAGTGTCAAATCGCTCTCCGTTGTTGTTGTCAACGATATACACCCTTTCGCCGGGAAGAATGTCGGCGGCATCCATCAGGTCCCTGTCAATCGTGATGCTGCCAATATAATCGAGATTGCTCTCCGTAACGGTGACCCTGTGAATCTTTGACTTCACTACCTGTACCTGCATCATCTCTAATCTTGATTTTAGTATTTGATATTGTCAATGAGCCTCACGTCACCAAGATACACCGTGATGCATCCGACAGCCTGACGGCAGTCATTCCAGTCTCTTACTGGCTGCATGTCATCGGCGTTTACGATCTCGTAATACTCGACTTCCATCTCCGGATAGGCGTTTATCTCCTCTATTACCTTGCGCTTTGTCTCTTCAAGCGACAGTCCCGAAGCTTTTGCCTCGACACTCTCCTTCAGTATGCGATAGATATTGGGCGCCACTTCTCGCTGACGGGCACTGAGACGCACATTGCGCGAACTCATAGCCAGCCCGTCGCTCTCACGCTTTATCGGACATGACACAATCTCTATCGCAAACTTCTCCAGCCCGACCATGCGGCGTATGACTGCAATCTGCTGGAAATCCTTCTCCCCGAAATAAGCCCTGTCGGGATTTACCATCGCAAAAAGACGGCTCACGACTTGAGCCACACCGTTGAAATGTCCCGGACGCATGGCACCTTCCATGACTGCCGCCACATCTCCAAGCTCAAACACACGTGTGTCAGGCTCCGGATACATCTCTTCCACCGAAGGGATAAACGCGAAGTCAACCCCTGCTGCCTCAAGTCGCCGGCAATCGGCGTCCTCGGTGCGAGGATAAGTGCGGAGGTCATCCGGATTATTAAACTGAGTCGGGTTAACAAATACACTTACAACAACCGCATCATTGTCTCTGCGGGCCTGTTCTACAAGGGAGATATGTCCGTCATGAAGAGCCCCCATCGTGGGGACCAATCCGACCGACTTCCCTTCCGCTTTAAGGGCGTTGACCGCGTCCTTAAGCTCTTTTACTGTCCTAATGATTTTCATTGTCACTTAGCACAAAATTGCTTTCAAGCTGCAAAATTAAGCATTTAATAATTCATGACCAATCTATAAGCAAAAAAACAACTTTTTTAAATGCAAACAAACGCCTGATGCCATCACAGGCAATCAATCGTCCCAAAGCGTCACCATGCCGGCTGCGGAACGCGCCACATCGACGAGGCGCTGGTTGGACGAGCCCCGGAATCGCAGCCCCGTGTCACGCTTAGCCTGTTCAAACTCGCCGTCGACAAGCACATCTATATAGGGAAGCACCGACGACATGACGGCATCGCCACACACCTCTTCGTAAGTATAGCCGGTGTAACACCACACATTCCTGCCAGCCTCCTTTAGCCGACGCGCAAGCTCAACCACACCCTCGGCCTGACACATCGGGTCGCCGCCCGTGAGGGTTACATTGAAGTCATTTTCATCAATCACGGCGATTATCTCGTCGACCGACATTTCCTTGCCTCCCGACATTTCCCAAGACTGTGGATTATGGCATCCCGGGCAGCGATGCACACACCCCGCCAAATACACAGAAGTGCGGAGCCCCGGTCCATCGACCGAGGTTCCGCCCACTATATCAAGGACTCTAAGTGTCATTATCCTGCTTTACTTATGCACTATACGGTCATTAAGCTCGGCAAGCTTCGCACTGTTCCATCGGTCAGTAGTGCCGACAAGATAGCCGGTGATGCGCTGAAGTTTGTCTATCGCATGGCTGCCACACTTCGGGCATGTGTCAAGCTCCGACTGCGCGTCCTCATATCCGCAGTGCATACACCTGTTGCGGTTATGGTTGACCGAGCCATATCCTATATCATACTTGTCCATAAGGTCAACGATATCGCTTATCGCCTCCGGATTATGGGTGGCGTCACCGTCAATCTCCACATAGAATATATGACCGCCGCGGGTCAGTTCATGATAAGGAGCCTCAATCTGCGCCTTGTGACGGGGCGAACAATGATAGTAGACAGGCACATGGTTGGAGTTAGTGTAATACACCTTGTCGGTAATACCCGGAATCACACCGAATGTCTTGCGGTCAGCTTTGGTAAACTTACCTGAAAGCCCCTCGGCAGGAGTCGCAAGCACCGAGAAATTATGCTGATATTTCTCTGAATACTCATTGGCACGGCTACGCATATGTGAGACGATTCTCAATCCGAGAGCCTGCGAGTCGGCGTCCTCGCCATGATGCTTGCCGGTAAGAGCCACGAGACACTCTGCAAGACCGATAAATCCTATACCGAGTGTACCCTGATTTATTACCGATTCAATCGTGTCGCCCGGCTTCAGGTTCTCGCTGCCCTTCCACAGGCGTGTCATCAGGAGCGGGAACTGCTTGGCAAGAGCCGTCTTCTGGAAGTCATAGCGGTCACAGAGCTGACGGGCGGTGATGTCAAGCACCTCGTCAAGCTTTTGGAAAAAGCGGTGAATGCGCTCTTCCTTATCGATTATGTTCATGCACTCTATCGCTATGCGCACGATATTTATTGTCGAGAAACTCAGATTTCCGCGGCCTATCGAGGTCTTCTCCCCGAAGCGGTTTTCAAAGACGCGTGTGCGGCATCCCATTGTAGCCACTTCATATTCATAGCGCTTAGGATCATTGGCATCCCACTTTTCATGATGATTGAATGGCGCGTCAAGATTTACAAAGTTAGGGAAGAAGCGGCGTGCAGTCACTTTGCAGGCAAGCTTGTAAAGATCATAGTTGCGGTCTTCGGGAAGATAGCTGACACCGCGCTTTTTCTTCCATATCTGGATAGGGAATATTGCAGTGGCTCCGTTGCCCACTCCCTCGTAGGTCGAGTTAAGAAGCTCCCTGATGATACATCTTCCTTCGGCTGAAGTGTCAGTACCATAGTTTATCGAGCTGAACACCACCTGATTGCCTCCGCGCGAGTGGATTGTATTCATGTTGTGGATAAACGCCTCCATAGCCTGATGCACCCTGCCTACAGTCTTGTTGATGGCATGCTGCTTTACGCGTTCATCCCCGGCAAGCCCCTCAAGAGGCTTCTTTTCGTAATCGGTGATTTCAGCCTCATAGAGCGATGAATGATCCTGACCGTCAAATGCCTCTATCTGCTTCACCTCTTCTATATAAGACGACCTTACGAAGGGCGCGAGATAAAAGTCAAAAGCAGGTATCGCCTGACCGCCGTGCATCTCGTTTTGCGCAGTCTCGAGAGAGATACATCCGATGATGCTCGCAGTCTCTATGCGCTTTGCAGGGCGCGACTCCCCGTGACCGGCGGTAAAGCCGTGGAGAAGAATATTGTCAAGCGGATGCTGCACGCAGGTAAGACTCTTCGTCGGGTAATAATCCTTGTCATGTATATGCAGATAGCCGTTGCGCACAGCCTCGCGTGCTTCATGTGACAGCAGGTAATCGTCGACAAAAGGCTTGGTTGTCTCGCTGGCAAACTTCATCATCATGCCCGCGGGAGAATCAGTGTTCATGTTGGCATTCTCGCGGGTGATGTCATTACTCTTTGCCTCGATTATCTCAAGAAACATGTCGCGTGTCTTGGCGCGGCGGGCGATATTTCGCTGGTCACGATAGGCGATATAACGCTTTGCCACCTCCTTGCGGGGGCTTTTCATCAGCTCAAGCTCTACGCGGTCCTGGATTTCTTCCACCGTCATCCGGTCATTACCCGACATGCTTATGCGGTCAGTGATCTTATGTATGAGGGACTCATCCTCACCCATCTCGGTCTGAAGCATTGCCTTGCGGATTGCCGCCTTGATTTTCTCATCGTTATAGCCCACGACACGACCGTCGCGCTTAACTACTGTCTGTATCATTTTCAGGATAGTGTTATAGTAAAAGTTTTACATTGCAAATCTACACAGACTCTCCCGAACAAGCAAATTTTTCAGATGATAAATTATCAACAATTTTTCATTTTGGAAAACTTTTCAGCATATCTAAAAATTTAAATTACTACAAATCAGTACATTGAAAAATATTTTGGAAAACTTTCATAAATTCACACCCATGCAAAATTCACAATATTGTCACATCACGCCATTTCAAGCAGAACGAGGCAGAATCCCGAATTGCACTACAAAAATCACAATCCACAGCACAATTACAATGCAATTTACCGCTAACTGTCGGTAACATTTCTGACGTACACAGTAATATGTAAGAACCCCGAGATAGCTCGCAAGAGAAAGCGCGCTGACCACAATTACCCACACCGGGATTGATTTCAATATCGGAATAGCCACCAACATCAGAAATGCCGGAATCAGCAACAATCCCACCTTCCTCCCACTCGGATTTTCAATCGTCTTCATAGCCAGTCGATTTATACTATAAACCTTACCACTTAATGCCAGCGACCTCTACAGACTTCATAGTCATACCATATTCCCATCAAATCAGCGAAGGTTGCGTACGCCTCCAACTCCGTCAAGGATCCATCAGCTATGGCATCCAAGAAAGCTTCCGCAGTTATACCAACACCAGCAATCGCCAAACGCACTCCTAAATTCATCGCACAAATGGATTTATTTTTTGAAATCATCAATGCGTCATCCCCAATTAAAACTGGATCATTTGTATTTGGACCATCAATTTTTGTTAATGATTGATATATTGGTCTCGTAACATTGTCAACACTAACAGCCATCCCAACATATGCTAATTCTTGATCCGCAGTCAATTCATTCGGTAGATTTTTATACAAGTCATCCCATCCACCAGGAGAATCCAAATAATTCATCGTGAAACTAAGCAATTGTTCCATCCCTTTTTCTCCGCCAACTAGTTCTAAAACATATTCATAATTTGTGTCTTCAATATATTCCAGTTCCTGATTAGATGAATTTATTTGTTCTTTAAATTCTTCCATTTCTTCAAGCATTTCTTCTTGCGACAAAGAAGATAGATACTGTAAATCTTTATCACTAATTGATAACATTACGGGAGTATTCGATGATCGACTATTGTCTCTGTCCATATCAAGAAAAGACGATTTAGGGACAGATGACAATTTATAATAAAGTTGCTGCATATCATTATCGACATTTTCACTTAACACATGTTATTCCTGAGAACAGCCATTAAAAAGCAGACAAAAGGCAGTTGTAGCAATTGTCCCGTAAAAATAATTTTTCATCTTTATAAAATTAAATTTGTTTAAATTTAAACACGCATAAACAAAAAAAGTTTGATTTTATATCAAAATAGTTTAAAATCACACGCATCCAATATAATGTCGTATAGAATAACGATTACGCAGTAAATTATTTCATTCAGAATATAAGCATGATAAATTTAATGAATGTATATTTTTAATGTATATTGCATTTGTATTACTTTTGCATAGTAATCATATATATTATAAGGATGTCCACAATTTTGTTTTTAATTATAGGGATAGCAGCCGGAGCCGCTATAGGCTGGCTCGCGTCATCTTCAAAATCAGGAAAACTTGCCGAGACCCTTCGCTCTGAAATATCGGAAAAAGAAATGCAACTGAAAATGCTGCGCCGTGAGATGGAACTTACCGGCGAACAGCGACGCAAGGATGACGAGGCTCGTGACCGTCACTATGCCGAGCAATTGCGCGTCACTCGCGAACAATTGAAAAACGCCACCGATGAATTGCTGCGACTGCGTGCAGAGGAGCTCAACAAGACCAATTCATCGCAGATGAACGCCATAATCGAGCCCCTGAAAGAAAAAATCAAGGAGATGCAGGAGGCTATGGAAAGTACAAGGGAGATGAACACCCGTAACACGGCATCGCTTCACCAGGCAATCGAGGATGTAATCAAGCGCACCGCCTCAATAGGTGATGAAGCGGGAAAACTCGCAAAAGCTCTGCGCCACGAAAACAAGATACAGGGCAACTGGGGCGAGACGATACTCAACGAACTTCTGGAGAGCCAGGGACTGAAACAAGGCATCCACTATGAAGTGCAGGCTACCATAAAGGACAAAAACGGGAAACCGGTACTTAACGAGAATACCGACAAGCGCATGATTCCTGACGTAATCCTCAATTACAACAAAGGCAAATCGCTTATCATTGACTCAAAGGTGTCGCTCGCGGCATTTCTGGACTATACGGCGGCTGAGACGGAAGAGCAGAAAAAAGATGCCCTCGACCGCCACATCAAAAGCATACGCGCTCATGTCAGGGAACTCGCCAACAAGAACTACAAGCGCTACATACTCCCTCCTCGCGAGTCGCTTAACTTCATGATAATGTTTGTCCCAAACGAGTCGGCGCTACAACTTGCCATAATCAACGACCCTACGCTTTGGCGCGAAGCACTGAGCGCCGGAGTGTTTATTGCCGGCGAATACAACCTTGTAGCAACCCTGCGCATAGTCGAGCTTGCCTGGATCCAGGAAGTGCAGGCGGAGCAACAGCGAAAGGTGAGCGAACTTGCCACTCAGCTTATCGAACGTGTAGGCGAGTTTTACTCCCATTTTAAGCTTATACGCGAGCGCATGGAAGCAGTCAACAAGGCTTACACCGATGCAGAGAAAAAGCTGATGACAGGACGGCAGAATCTGATTGCCCCTGCACAAAAGCTGAAAGAGATGGGCTATAAGGAGAAGGAGCGCTATCCACTTCCCGACAGCGACGACGATTCAATTCACATGCTCCCGTAAAAAAGTAGCGGCTCATGACATCCCGCCATAAGCCGCTGATTGAGTCAATATTGAAATTATACTTGAAACCTTGGTAAATAAGGAAATGTCAATACAATCCTCATCAATTATAATAATAGATAGACTCAATACGATTAATCTCAAGAATGTTGACGCAAAGATACAATCAACAACTTTAAATTACAAATTTTAACTAAAATATTTTCATCACCATGCTAAAGGCACTACTAACACCCCTCCTATTGTCGGCGCCCGTGACAATTGTCCAGGCAGCCGTGACCGTGACCGGACCCGACGGAAAACTGGCGGTAACCACCGACATCAGCGATGGCAAGCCCCAATACACAGTCACTTATGACGGCAAAACAGTCATTGGCTCTTCTCCGCTCGGATTTAAATCTGACGTGGCTGACTTCTCTTCATCAATGACTATCACCGACACGCTGCGAAGCTCGGTAGACAAGAGATATACCCAAGACAAGATTAAACACAGCGACATCACCTACCGCGCCAATGCGCTTGCCGTTACAATGAAGAATGTCGACGGTAATGAGATGACCGTCGAGTGGCAGGTGAGTGACAATGACGTCGCCCTGCGATATGCGATACCACGACAGGGAGAAACAGGCGCCATGATTGTCAACGAAGAATCCACAGGCTACAGGCTCCCCGACGACACACGGGTGTTCATGACCTCACAGAGCGACCCTATGATAGGATGGAAACGTACAAAACCGAGCTATGAGGAATTTTATCATGTCGAAGCTCCGCTCGGCACCAAATCGGATTACGGTCACGGATTCACATTCCCGGCTCTTTTTCACACTCCCGACGGGATCTGGGTCCTACTGACCGAGACTGACGTAGACGGATATTATTGCGGAAGTCATCTGAGTGATTTCCATGACGGACTATACACGATAGCCTACCCCATGCAGGAAGAAAACAACGGAAACGGCACTGCATCACCGGGCATAGGACTCCCCCACAACACACCCTGGCGCACTATCACCATCGCCGACAATCTTGCCCCGATAGTAGAGACGACAATACCCTGGAATCTCGTCGAGCCGCGCTATGAGACATCACGCAAAGCCGCTCCCGGCAGAGGCACATGGAGCTGGATTGTGTGGCAGGACGGAAGCATTAACTTTGACGACCAGAAGACTTATATTGACTTTGCCGCCGAGATGGGATATGAAAATGTACTTGTCGACAACTGGTGGGACACCAACATAGGCAGGGATGGGATAGAACGTCTTGCAGCTTATGCCGCCGGGAAAGGGGTCAATCTGATAATGTGGTATTCTTCAAGCGGACACTGGAATGACATCGTGCAGGGGCCCACCGGAAAGATGGACCGCCCGATTGCCCGTAAAAACGAGATGAAATGGCTGCGCGAAACCGGCATCAAGGCGATAAAAGTAGACTTCTTTGGAGGCGACAAGCAGGAGACAATGAGGCTTTACGAGGATATTCTGAGCGATGCAGCCGACTATGGCATTGACGTGGTGTTTCACGGATGCACACTTCCTCGCGGCTGGGAACGCATGTACCCTAACTTCGTTGGAAGCGAGGCTGTGCTTGCGTCTGAAAACCTGATTTTCGGACAAAACCACTGCGACCTCGAAGCGGTCAGCGCCACTCTCCACCCGTTTATCAGGAATACAGCGGCGATAATGGAGTATGGAGGCACATTCCTGAACCGACGCCTCAACCGAGGCAATGACGGAGGCACCACCCGACGCACCGGCGACGCCTTCCAGCTTGCCACATCAGTCCTATTCCACAACCCTGTCCAGAATTTCGCGCTCACCCCCGGCAACCTCACCGATGCGCCGGCCGAGGCGATAGAGTTTATGAAAGCGGTGCCCACTACATGGGATGAAACCCGATATATCGACGGCTATCCGGGCAAATATGCGGTAATCGCCCGTCGCAACGGTGACACTTGGTATGTGGCCGGAGTCAACGCGATGGAAACGCCCGTGACTGTCAGTCTGCCGGGATTCATCGGTGACAATGCCAAGATATATTATGACAAGACGACCGACAGTATGGCGACGCGCACAGTCGGCAAAGACCGCACAGTCACCATCCCGTCAAACTGCGGCTTTACGGCAGTGTCACATTAACCGGCACTGCCCGCCGCAGGCGCTGAGGCCTCAGGCTTATCGATGAAAAATGGCTGAGGCACGCCAAACAGATTCTCCGGACCTCTGCCGGCGATGTAGCCTTCAAGTATTGTGTCACGTCCCGAAGGATTCTGGTATGCCACAAGACCAAATGAAGTAAGCATTGTTGACAGATGCTCAAATATGGTGTCCATGATCGCCTCATACGGGAACCATGAAGATGTTGCGGTAAAGCAATATACCTGAAACGGCACTCCGGAGTCAGTCTGCGGAAGTGTCGAGACAAAGCAGTCGCTCGTATGTGATATATAGGGCGATGCGTCAAGCCACATCTTCATGTAGGCGCGGAACAATCCGAGATTTGTGTCAATGGTTCCGTCGACGAGTCCGGCCGAATTATTGACATCCTCCACCTTCCCGGCAGCTTTCTGGGCAAGCTTCTCGTTTATATACTTCTCCATAAACGGAAGTTTCTTAACCCGCTCGAGCATCTCGGGAGTAGCCGGCTGTATACTGTCAGCGTCAATTGTATAGCTGCGCTGTATGCGACGCGTATTGCTCAGCTGCATGCTGCGGAAATTGGTAAAGCTACCGCTTACAAGACTGTAAGGCGGCACACATGTCGTGGTCTTGTCCCAGTTAAGTATTTTTACCGAAGTAAGCGACACCTCCTGCACGGTGCCGTTGGCATCAGTGCCGTTTATCTTTATCCAGTCTCCTACATGCAGGCTGTCGTTTTCCGACAACTGCACACCCGCCACGACACCGAGTATGCTGTCTTTGAATATCAACATCAGCACAGCGGCAAATGCGCCAAGTCCGGCGAGCAAAGTACCCGGCGACTTGTCGGCAAGCACGGCGACCCCGACTATCAGGGCGATTATCCATATCACGCCTTTCATTAGCTGCACAAGCCCGTTCAACGGCAGGCGCTTCTTATTTTTGCGCGAATCGACATGCCGCCACACCCCTCCGACAAGAGCCACCAGGGCAAGTCCGGTCACATATATCACATAAAGCAATGTCAGCTTAGTGAGCCATCCGGCAAGTACATCTTTTGTAGTGACAAGCGTAAACTGAATTAGAATCAAAAATACAAGAGCCGGAATCATGCGGCAAAGCTTGTCAAAGAAATTTTCATCTCTCAGAAACCCATACAGGTCACCGGCGACACGCTCACCGAAGCGACGCATAACCCCGAGGATAATCCACTTCGCCACATATCCTACGGCTATGGCAACGATAAACACGACAGCGGCATAGACGATAGTCTCCACCGTGTCATTGCCGGCAAGCCCGAGCGGCTTCAAGATACTGTCGACCACCCTCAACAGGAATGAAGCGACAGCATAGGAACTGTCTTTCGTCTGGTCAATAGCCGACAAAGCGATATCGGCCTGCGACTGCGCCGACGTGGCAGATGCGATAGTTGAAACGTGCAACATGATAAACAATTTAAATATTTTCAAGTTATCAGTATTATGACAACCGAAAACGCTCAATTGTTCATCATCCCGCAGCAGGAGGCCGGGCCGTATCAGTCAGCCGGGAAAAGTATCTTATAATCACGCTTGACAGCCGGCGACACATACTCTTCAGGGACAAACCGCCACTGATTTAGCTTACGCGGGCTCACTACGCCTTTTTCCTTTATATACTTCAGGAGATAATATCTCATATCGCGGTCAGTCGAATAAACTATGCGCTTCGGAAGCTCTTCATGAGCTATCCCGCCGCCATCGGTCAACAGTTCTCCCCCGCCGTTTCCGCGATAGCTGTTGAGCGCCACGCGATATTTCTTATCAGGATTAAATGCCGAGCCGTCGGCCATCGAGATTATAGTGACCTTATCACCTTTAGGCTTCGTGACATCGACCTCATATATGATGCCTGCGGCAGAATCAAAGTTATAACTGCGGTTAAGCAGTGTCGACCTGCCTGCCTCGCCCTCGGTCTTCTGAGCTTTCAGTAGCAGTATATGGTCATCGGGCGAAGTCATCGTGTTGACCCACTTTCCATATGACTCCTCAAGACACCCCTTGATTTCTTTTCCGGTAAGCTCCATGACATACAGCATGTTTTCATATTTGTATAGACTGAACATGTCAGCGACCTTTATCTCCCCGGCAGGAATCATCGCGTCATAAGACAACGGAGCGACAAATGACACGTCGGCACCTGTCAGCGCGAGCTGAAGCTCATGGATAAGGTCGACAAACTCCGATGGGCCGAAGTAAGAGTCGCGGGTGGTTATCGTGTCGGTAAATACCCCGAGAGGCTCGCTTACATAATTGTATATCGTCTCAATCTGCGGAGCAAAATGTTCCATATAGCCGGCATCGGCAACATAACCCGACAGGTCAAGCAATTCTCCGCTTATTTTCTTGTCGGTCACGTTTCCGGCATCATCTACATCAAATTTCATGGTGATGTCGGTAAGGTACTCGGCATTGTTTGCCGGATTCATCACCAACACGGTGTCGCCATCGACATTCACGACACTCTTCATGTCGCGGCGATGGTCATGCCCGATAAGCACCACGTCAAAGCCCGGGACATTTCTTGCGACTTCAAGCGACGCGTTTTCTTTATAATTGATAAGCACATTACCATCCTGACCGGCATGGAATATGCCAACTATCACATCGGGATTTTCCTTCTCTTTTATTTCGGGAATCCACCGGCGCGCCGATTCTTCCATGTCTTCAAATCTCAACCCCTTCCAAAGCGTCTCCGGAAGCCATGCCGGTATAGCAGGGGTGATAAGACCCAGCAACGCTATCTTCACTCCGTCACGCTCAAACACCTCGTAAGGCTTGAAATGAGGTTCACCCGTAGCGACATCGATTATATTGGCACCAAGCACAGGCATCTCACACTGCGTCGCCCAGCGGTCAAGGGTAGCCCTGCCGGTCTCGACATCGTGATTGCCCACATTGCCGGCATCATATTTCATATAATTCATTATCTCCGAGGTGATATGAGGCGACACAGTGTCCATATAGTTATAATAATACACCGTAGGCTGACCTTGCAATATATCCCCGTTGTCAAAAAGCAACACGTTGTCGCCATATTTTTCACGTGCCCCGTTTACCACGGTAGCCACCCGTGCAAGACTGCCCGGCAATGGCTTTCCTGTAATAAAATCATAGGGAAAATAACTGCCATGTACGTCAGAAGTCTGATACAGTTTTATCTCTACCTCCTTAGCTGAAATACCGGCTATCGACGCGACCGCTACTGCGGCAAGAAATATATGTCTCATATGGAATCCTGTTAATACACTTGAGTAAAAATCGCCCAAAGATAATATAAAAAATAAGAAAAGGCGATGCCCGAGGCACCGCCTTAATCAAATTTTAACATCAGGGATAGCTTACTTCACCTCCTCAAGATAAAGCACCCTGCTTGAATAATCGTTACGCTTGTCATAGTCCACGTTATGTTCAAGAGGCATCTCAAGACCGTTTGACATCAGGAAAGAGCCGGTAAACTCCTTGCCTTCGTAAGGCAAAGGCTCGTTGTCGATACGGTTCAGCTCATGCACGCGATAACGTGAGTCAGCCTTGAGTCCCGCCATCGGCACTCTCGGAAGCTGCTGATTGCAGAAGGTCTCTGTCTTCCACCAGTAATATACAGCCTCGTTCTTCTCCGGAGTAACATACATCATTGAAGCGGCACCCTTTTTGTCATAGGGTGACAGCAGGCGGTAAATGTCGCCAAACTGCACGATATGGCGTATATTCTTATATTCGGCTATAGCCTTGCGGGTCTGGTCGATTTCTTCCTGTGTCATGTATTTGGGCTGGATTTCCATGCCGAGACGTCCGCTCATCGCCACGTCGGTGCGAAACTTCACCGGAGTCGTGCGGAATGTCTGGTGATTAGGCTTCGAACTGATATGTGACGCCATTACTATCGATGGGAAGAAATAGCTTGTGCCCCACTGCATGTAGATACGCTGGAGAGCGTCAGTGTTGTCGCTGACCCAGATTTCATCAAACCAGGGAAGCACACCGTAGTTGGCACGACCGCCACCGCTGGCACATGCCTGTATCGTTACATCGGGATACTTCGCCCTTATGCGGTCAAGAGTCTTAGCAAAGCCTCTGTGATACTCGATATAAAGATGGCTCTGGTTATCGGCGGTAAGATATTGCGAACCGTGGTTCATAATCGGCGCGTTGGCATCCCATTTTATATAGTCGATTTCCGGATACTTGGTGAGAAGCGTGTCCACTACGTTAAACACAAGATCCTGTACCTTGGGATTGCTCAGGTCAAGCACAAGCTGTGTACCGCCGCGTCCGAGATTCGGCTCGCGGTTGGTAGGCTTGATTATATACTCGGGGTGCTGCTCGTAAAGCTCGCTCACGGTATTGGTCATCTCAGGTTCGATCCATATGCCGAATTTTATGCCACGCTCTTTTGCCGCGTCGATAAGTCCCTGGATGCCATTGGGCAGCTTTTCGGTGTCAACTGTCCAGTCGCCGAGCGAAGAAGAGTCATTTTTACGCGGATACTTTACGCCAAACCATCCGTCGTCCATCACAAACAGTTCTCCGCCCATTGAAGCGATGTCGCTCATCATGTCGTGCATTCCCTGTTCGTTTATATCGAAATATACGCCTTCCCAACTGTTAAGGAGAATCTTGCGCTCCTTGTCGCCGTGGGCTATCTTATGGTTGCGTCCCCACTTGTGGAAGTTACGGCTTACACCGCTGAGACCCTCCTCGCTGTAGGTCAGCGCAAGTTCCGGAGTGGCAAACACTTCCCCTTTCGGCAGATGATATTCGGAATTTTCCTCGTTTATTCCTGCAAAAAAGTGATGATAGTTGCTGTCGTCTGTGTCAAAACGGAGCTTATAGTTGCCACTGTAGGCAAGAGCGGCGCCGATTACCCTTCCGCTGTTTTCCTTTGCTTTTCCATCAAGCGAAAGCATCACTTCGGCATGTGAGGTGTGGGAATTTCTTGCCCCATCCTTATTCTTTATTACTTTCATCCCGTGAAGCAGCGGTGACTCCTCCACCTTGCCTTCATTTGCCCATGAGCCATAAAGGCTTGACAGCCATACATCGCCATATCTTACGGGCAGATATCCTGAAGCAAACTGAGTAAGCTCGACCTTGCCTTTCTCGTTGTGGGAGATTTCAGTCCAGGTCTCGATTACCTCCTCACCGGGATATGTGCGGTAATTCAGCTTCACGGTAAACGGGTAATACTTGTCTTTCAGCGTAATTGTAGTCACCTCCGAGTCCTTATCCTTTACAGTGGCGACATCTTCGACTGCAAGGTCGAGGGTCATGTTGCCGTCAGTGTGTACGACACTGAGTGCAGTCTCTGCGACAGTCGACATGCCATAAGAAGGATAAGCCTTGTTCCACGACGCGCCTGAGCTTTTCATTGCCTCGATTTCGCCCTCTCCTATCTTGTTTCCATAGTAAAGAAACTTTGCATCCTGTCCTTTCTCAGCATCCAGGACCAGCGATGTCGACGGTGTAGAAATGTGTACTGTCTCCGCATTGACCGACATCGTGCCAAGACATAGCGCCAATGCAAGAGGTAATTGATTTTTTAATGGTTTCATGTTGTGTATCTGTGGTTCACGGTTAGTATTCCTTACAAAGATAATAATTCAATATATCAAACGCAATCTTAACGCATTATAGTATCATATTTAGATAAGATTTATACTATTTTACATTATTCTCAATACGGCTGCACATCGATAAATTTATATTTCAAGAAAATCAAGTTTGGATTTTTTTTGCTAAATTTGGGCATTATGAAGAAAAGCTACATTTTTGAAATGCCGATGAAAGTGCGTGACTACGAGGTCGACTCGGAGGGAATCGTCAACAATGCCGTTTACCTCCATTATCTTGAACACACGCGCCACGAGTTCTGCGAATGGGCGGGGATGACATTCCGCTCGATGCACGAACGAGGCATCGACCCGGTATTAAGCAAAGTCGAAATCGAGTATAAGACACCGCTCGGTCTTGGGGAGTCATTCAGAAGTTGCCTTAATATATCGCGCGAAGGGGCGAGATTCATTTTCCATCAGGACATATACAACAGCGAAGGAAAGATTGTGGTCAAGGCGAAGGTAGCATGTGTGACCACCGTCAACGGACGCCTGACCCGTGGCGACGAACTCGTTGAAGCATTTGCCAAATACCTCTCCGACTGATGGCCGACATATATCAGATTGCTTTTGCGTCACTGCGTGGAATCACCCGCAGGCTCGCCGATGAAATACTTGCCCGTACAGGCGACGAAAAGACATTTTTCTCGTCGACAGGGAGCCGGCTCGCTGCTGTCATGGGATGCTCCAACCGCCTGTTTGACGACTCTTACCGCGCTGGACTACTTGAAAAAGCGCGGAAAGAAATGTCGTTTATCGACAGTAACGGAGTTACAGCACTATATTTTACCGACAGCGATTATCCGGCGCGTCTGAGCGAGTGTGACGACGCCCCGCTGCTGCTATACGGGCTTGGAGACTGCGACTTGAACTCCGCCCACATAATCAGCATAGTCGGCACACGCCACGCAACAGCCTATGGAACCGACTTTGTGATACGCCTTGTCGAGGATCTCGCCAAGAAGCTTGACAACGTGGTGATTGTGAGCGGTCTTGCCTATGGGATAGACATCGTGGCTCATCGTGCGGCGCTGCATTGCGGGATTCCCACTGTAGCCGTGCTCGCCCACGGACTCAATACCATATACCCCGCCGCTCATAGAAGCACAGCTGCTGAAATAGTCAGGTCGGGAGGAATGCTCCTCACCGACTACATGACACAGGATTCGCTGCATAAAGGCAATTTTGTGGCGCGTAACCGCATCGTTGCCGGTCTTGCCGACTGCACCATAGTCGCTGAATCGGCAATAAAAGGAGGCGCACTCATAACGGCAGGCATAGCCTCGGCATATCATCGCGACGTAGCAGCGCTACCGGGCAGGACTTCCGACAGATACAGCCTCGGATGTAACAAACTTATAGCCGACAACACGGCGGCACTGATAAGCGACGCTGACAGCCTTATTGACATGATGGGATGGAAGGCAAAGCCTCAGGAAGGCGAGCAGACGACATTGTCGCTATCGCTTTCTCCGGAAGAAGAGGCAATAGTAAGCTACCTCACCGACCACGGCGACGGAGACATAAACACCCTCGGAGTGGCTCTTGACATCCCCATGCACCGGCTCATGCCGCTGCTTGTCGACATGGAGTTCAAGAATCTCATACTCACCTTTCCGGGAGGAAAATACCGGCTTGCATAAAGCCCGGTAATCAGAAATCTATGGACAGACGCACATTTATCTGCCTACGCGTAAGATAATTAGGCACGGCATACTGGATTTCGTTGACATCTGTCACCCAATAATAGCTGCTGACATTGGAGATGTCAAAAAGATTGAAGCAGTCAAGACCGAGCCACACCGACTTCAGGTGGCGCATGGCTCCGCTGCGACGCTCCCCGTCTTTTAGCGGGCTGAGCAGCGCGTAGGAAAATCCTATGTCAACACGCTTGTAGGCGGGAGTGCGGAAATAGCCCTTGTCGCGCGAACTGCGCGGGGCGGTAGTGGGCAGACCATCGGCAAAGATGCCGCGCAGGCTGAATTTCAGTTTCGGAAACTTCGGGAAATAGTCGGTAAAATACAGCGCGAAGCTATAACGCTGGTCATTGGGTCGTGGCACCTTCGCCCCGTTAAGATTTTCCTGGGTCTTCATCAGCGAGAAGCTGATCCATGAATCGCTACCCGGCACAAACTGACCGAAAAGCTTGAAATCCACTCCCCCGGCAAATCCGCTCGACCCGTTTACTCCGTCATATACCACCTTCAGGTTATCCACCTCGTAAGGTATCAGATTGGACAACGCCTTGTAGTAGGCCTCTCCCGAGAGCTTGAACGGACGATTAAACATCCTGAAAGTGTAGTCGGCGCCCAATATCAGCTGCCAGCTCCGCTGCGACTTGATTTCATCATTAAGTTTTATTACAGTACCGTTTTCCACAGGCATCCTGAACTCCTTATAAAAAGGCGCCTGGTAATAAAGACCTGTGGCAAGACGGAAAGCCCAGTGGTCATTGGAAGCAGGCACATAGCCGACATTGACACGCGGGCTGAAAAGCAGCTCCTTGTTGAAATCCCAGTAACTCAGCCTTATACCACCGTTAAATGAATAATATCCGCTTGAGGTGTTGAGCCGGTAAATGTCCTGGGCAAAGACTGACACCCTGTTGCTCGCCAAGTCCTGACGCGAGGTGAGCGAGTATATCATCTCAAGAGTCTCGCCGTTGTTAGGCAGTGAAAATCCCGCCGAGTCGCGCAGTTCCCATTCACGCGACCGCTCATAGACCTTTTCGTGGTTGAATGTCAGCCCGTAGGATAGATTATGATGAGCCAGCGACGTGTTTCCACGGAATGAAAGCGACATCACGGATGCCTTTATGCGGTCGCGGGCATGCTCGTGGTAGCGCCCTACTCCAAGCTCTCCGCCGATACCGCCTTCACCCGACGTGCCTGCCTGGTCAAGCCAGTATTCGCCCGATATGTCATAGGTCACAAGCTCATTGGTGAGATACCCGGAGGCAAGAAGCGTGTAGTCAGTGCTTTTTGACGGGCGGTAACGCAGCGTCAACGCACCGAAATAAGTTTCAAAACGATCCTTTTCCTTGCCGTCAAAGTAGACTGTAAACTGCTTTGCATCCTCAGCTGTGCCGAAATTGGTAGTGCGGTTGACAGGCGTGAAGTTATAATTGTTTATCGCAATGTTGCCAAGAAATGACACCTGCCATTTTGAATTGATGCGATAGTTAAGATTGGTCTGATAGTCAAAGAAATTAGGGTCATACTCACCCTTTGTCTCCATTGAGCTGAGAAGCGACGTGTTGCGCTTGTATCTCACTCCGTGAAGCTGGGAAAAGTGACGGGTACTCTGTCCGAGAGAGAGGCTTCCGCCCATAAGGCTGGCAGATACCGCACCCTCAAAAGCCTCCGGCTGACGATAAGTTATGTCAAGCACCGATGCCATCTTATCACCATATTCGGCTGAAAAACCGCCGGTAGAGAAGCTCACCTTGTCCACCATATCGGGATTGATGATGCTGAGACCCTCCTGCTGTCCGGAGGTCACGAGCAGAGGCCTATAAACCTCTATACCGTTGATATACACACTATTTTCATCATAAGAGCCACCTCTCACGGAGTATTGCGACGACATCTCGTTGGAAGAGTTGACTCCCGCCATCGTGGTTATCAACGATTCAATGCTTCCCCCCGACACATCGGGCGACAGTTTATAGGACCCGGCGTCGATTGACTGCAACGAGCCGGTCTGTTTCTTGAATTCCGTCACCTCTACTTCCGAAAGCTCCTTGCTGTTCTGATACATCCTCACGTTTACCGTCTGGTCGCCCTTGGCGTCAATCAGCTGTCGCTCCACTTCCTTGTAACCCAGGCATGAGAATACAAGCTTTATCGTGTCCTGCTGCGCCGCCGACAGCTGATAGTCACCCTCAAGACCTGTCGTCGTGCCGGTCATCGTGCCGGCGACTCGCACGGTCACAAACTCGACAGGCTTATTGTCGGCATCAATTACCTTACCGTGAATCCTCACCTGCCCATGCGCGACAACCGCAGCAAGCCCACATAATGAAAGCAGTATATATCGTAAAAATGTCATTACTTTTTCCTATATCTATACATATAGTAACGAACACCCCGCTCCACAAATTATATATGACCCCACTTTTATTTAACCTAATTTTGCCTATGCTCTCTGAATACGGGTAACTGACGGCGCCCATTTACACATCATGTTCTTTATCTTTTCCCGATTGTTTCCCATAGTTATTCGTGGGTATTTATTCCTATAATGAACCTACAGATGCTGATTAAATTATCTTCTAATCGTTATATGGTACAAATTAGATACAGTTCGCAATGTTACAAACAACACATGAAAAACACCTCCAATAAATATGGTGTTACACACCCCAGCAGTCACCTCGCTGACTCTTATAGGGAACAATGATGCTAGATAATATAAAATGCAAAGTATTGTTTCACAAACTATTAAATACGAATATAGAACAACTAGAAACTCATATAATGTTATGGTGTTACCTCGAATTTTTCTTTCGGTTGCAAAATTGCGAGTTTTTTCTTCTATTCTATTATTTGACAATAGAAGAGTTAACGCAGCGAGAGTAAAACCCAATAAAGTTCCAACAAAGGGTAAAACCTCTTTTATAAACGTTGATTGTATTGTGTCGTTACCAGAAATAAAAGTATAAATCAAACTTATAACAGCTATTATTGCTGGAATCCATAATTCAAATCGTTTCTCATTTTTCTTTAGCACATCAAAATATGCTAATATAACATATAGATATTCACTCCACATTCTAAAATTAATACTCATTCGAAAGTGCTAATAATTGGGAAAAAACATTCGCGGAAATGTATTCTCCAGTATCAGAATCTTGTTGTACTTCAATAAATTCTTTTTTGACTATAAAATCTGTGTCTATTATACTTGCATTTCCATTTGTGTTTTTACCTGTAATGCGAATTCTTCTAATTTTTGATTGAGCGCTATTATATTTATCTATAATATCATATAATGTTTCTTTGATACTTTTCTTGCGTTCAGCTTTTATAGTGAGCAAAATATTTTCTTTTACCTGCTCTGAAGAGTTTGAAAAATTCAACACTTCTGTTCCCAATACAGACTTATCTATAAAAATTTCTGCACATAAAACTCTATCCATGCCTTGAAGAATTTCTTGAAAATCATCACGAGCGATCATTTCAAATGAGAATTTTCCCAATAGTCTTTGTTCATCATCTTCCCTAAACTGTGAATTATACGATAACAATGCCTGGTTTAGATAGTTTACAATATTTCCGCATGTTAACATATTACTACCAGTCTCTAGGAATATAATCGCATCCCCATCTTTGAATTTAACGAGGACATGAGTTTTCATTTGTTCTCCTTCACTCATTGTTTTAGGGTTTTGTCTTGATTCTACTGTGTTTTTGTCAAGAAGTGGGGCGCGATAACTATGCTTGGCACTTTTGAATAATATTTGCATTGTATGATATTCACTGGTTGTATCGTAATTGATATTATCCAAAAATGCAAATTTTTCATTGTTTACATCCTGCTTCCTATTCACTTTTTCTTTGGAAATAATATAGCTTAAGATAGTACTCAGAGCATTCTCTATAGGCTGTTCAAATTCTCCCATTTTAAGGAATAAATAATTATAGCTTATTTTTCTTTTTGCCATATTTTGTCAATTTAGATTATGATTTATTTCTTAATTACACATTTATCTAGCTCATCAAAAGTAGTGTCAATAAACGTGTAGTTTACCATCTTGCTTGTATTGATGGGTTGAATACTGGCATATTGTTTGCGGAAGTATCGCAGTTCAAAAGCGAGACGAAGGTCGTTGCTACCTTCTTCTCCATCTGTTTGCCTCACTTCTTTTGACGTGATAGTTCTAACTCTTATTATTTCATAGACATCACGGATACCTTCTCCTTTGAAGTAAGGCATAAAGTAATGTAGGTTTTGTAGAGCAATAGTTGTTGGGAAATGACTACCTGTGTAGTAGAGGGTGGCAATGCCATCCTTGAAACTTTGTAGATAACCTTTTAAACTACTGTTAGTTACTAGTCCGATAAGTACACGATTACCGACTTCTACGAATGTACCCTTTTGTGGTATTACTTTCGATATTGTTTCATGTGACTTATTTTGAATTAGCTCTTCTATGAATTGCTCTAAAAGCAATCGGTTGTGTGTGTCTTTGGGACGAAGTGGGAACGCTCCAATATTTACCTCATCTATAGTCTTACGGAACTTAGATACGGCAACATCAG